>Ga0316218_1000891_pt1 | contig 36913 bp, 54 predicted proteins | sample TBH18003metaG_FD_203634 | JGI IMG/M metagenome (GOLD analysis project Ga0316218, IMG submission 203634) | Freshwater microbial communities from Trout Bog Lake, Wisconsin, USA - TBH18003 | ecosystem: Environmental > Aquatic > Freshwater > Lake > Hypolimnion/Profundal zone | place: USA: Wisconsin...
CACCAGGAATTGCTACACCAAACACTTTTGCAATTTTACTAATGCCTGATTCAAGATCACCTTCAATAGATTCCCGAATCAAATTACGAACCTGTTCAGGTGGTTTTGCTCTGAAATAAGTATCAATAGCCCGTTTATCCGCAAGCTTTTCTTCTGTGGTTAATTTAGCTTTAATTTTGGCTTCTTCTTCAGCCCCTGCAACGGTTGCTTTTTCTTCTGGCGTTACGCCTTTAGCCATTGGCAATGTTTGCCCTGGTTGCATTATTTCGTACTGAGTTGACTCTGGAGCAGGACCGTATTGCGAAGACATTGGCCCAGCTCTACGAACATTTGGATTTGGAGGAAGCAATTCAGGAGCGCCTGTTGTTTGGTTTTGCGTAACTTCTCCTCTATATTCTTTTGGGGTAAAGGCTGGAGGCAGACCACGCACTGCCCTCTCACGATCAACAGATAGTTGATTCTCCATCCAAGGAGATTTATACCCACGGCCCAACGCATTAATCATTACCTGATCAGGCGTGTGTTCTTGTGGGTTAAAATTGGCAGGTAAATTAAAGCCTTTACTTCTTAAATCAGAAGCAGCTGCACCAATTTTTCTATTGTACGCTTGCATGTCTCCTGTTTTTAAAGCCTCTTCTGCAATAGGTCCAAACACTTTAGATACATACTCTTGTTGAGAAGCATCCATTTCCATGCCGGTTTTTGCGGTTGATGCTTCTGCCTGCCTTATTTGCGCCTCTTTTGCTCGGTTTTCTAAACCAAGTTGTTGCATTTCCATAGCCATTTTTGGGTTATAAGCACCAATTTGTTCATAAGATGGTATACCACCAGATTCAGCAAACAGTTTTCTTAAACCGCGTTCCGCTGTTAAATCTTCTTGCGCTTTTTCCAAAGCCATTTGATCCATTTGAGAAGAACGTGAATTTTTTAAGCCTTGATAAAATTCTTGTCCTGTTGGTTGGGACGCATAAATCATCCGCATGATTTCTGTTAAATCAGACATAAAAATACCTATTAGCTAACAAACGTGTAACCGTATGAATTATTTGCTAATCCAGCCTGATTTGCGGAGTTAGCTGTAATCGGAGAAACAACATTACCCATGTTAGAACCACCAATTCCAGAAAAATAATTTCCTAAACTTGATAAGTTGCCACTACCATAAGCCGATCCTAAAGATGATCCAATGTTGCCAATACCTTGACCAATAGCCGCATAAGGAGCGCCAGCCGCGGCTGCATTAGCATTGCCAAGATTCTGATAGGCGTTGCTAATTGATGAGCTTTGACCAATTCCAGCCAAAGCATTTGCTGCGTTTAACCCAACACCAGAAGCGTTGGCATAATTTGCAACATTTTGATTAGATTGATTAGCAGCCGTGTTATACAGGTTGGCTTGTTGACCAAGAACATTAGCCGTTTGTTGTTGCCCTTGTAGATTTTGACTAAACGCATTGCCGTATGCTGTTTGTGCTCTTTGCCATGCGTTTTGGAAACCTGTAGCCGCTTGGTTTTGAGCGTAATTGTTAAGGGCCATTTCATTTGCACCCGAAAGTAAGCCACCCTTAGCCGCAGAAGAATTGTTAATAGCTTGCAATCCTTGTTGTAATTGCATTTGATAGCCTGGAGTAGCTTGTAATTCTGCAAGATTATTGACCATTGGCGTATACAATGGGCTTTGTTGATACTGCGACATTCCATAAGGAGTCGTCATACTGGGTACAGCGTTGGCGTATTGACCAACAGTATTGTTATAATTACCCATCGCCGTACCGTAACCTGATAAGGCACTTTGGTAGTTTGGTATATTTGTTTGACCAAACTGGATGTATGGGTTTATGTTGTTTTGAGCCGTGTTATAAACACTTTGTTGCCAGGCTAACTGCGCTGCTGCTTGCTGTTGGGCTGCGTCCGCAGCACTACTGGCTCCGGCTGCGCTTACGCCAGCCCCAATTGCGGCTCCTGCTACTGCGAATGGCATAAACGCCTCCTATCTGATCGTATGCAAATAATAAGTGTGATTCTGTCTACAGGTGAATCATTCCGTACCCAATGAGTTATTTGGTTGTTAAACCAATAAACCTCACCAGGTTGAGCAGAATATTCGCCTTCCTCAAAGCAAAACGCTTGATTTGGATGTGCTTCAAGCTGAATTGCATATTTATCGTAATACGCTGCATGCCAACTAACGTCAACATGAGGAGCCACGGAACCACCTGGAGGTATCCGTGTAATGAGTATGCCGCCAAGTCTTTCACCTTGAACGCGGCTCATAATTTGAAAAGCTAAATCTTTTACAGCAGGTAATTGTTGTGCTGCTTCATACCATACAGGATCATGTTCTTCATTAAAATCAGACCATGAACCATTAAACTCTGCGTAATCCCTATATCGCACCCAAATGTCTGATATTCCCGTATGAGGACTATCATACCGTTCAGTACGGTTTGTGAACATATTCCACAGTTGTGGATTCTGCTTGATTTGAAGTAATGCCGGAATGTGATCTACTGCACCTATCGACAACACATTGTTCAAACCATTTCCCTCACAAGTTCAATTGCTGTGTGGTTTTGCACGTTCATATCACATAACAAATTAAATCTATGTATGTTAAACGGCAAACCAAATACAGTCCTGCACACTTTAGACATTACAGCAGGATCAAAAAGATCCTTAAACTGTATCCTGTAACCTTCAATCTGACTTAACATGTCTATTGAGTCATTTGGCATTAAGGGAAACGCCATTTTTTCCAAAGAATCGTTTATTTCAGTTAATGAACGTTCAATAATTAATTTGGGTGCTGAATGAGCGTTAATAGCTTCAATTTGATAAATTGCGCTTGTTTCAGCTATACCAAACTTTAAACCAAACCCTTGTTGATCTAATTCATTCAACGTGTGATAAATAAAACTTTCATGCCAACACAAACTAACATCAGTGGTGAAAAGATTAGCGGCCCAAGCTGTGCCTGAGCGCGGTAATCCAATGACCATAAAATCAATCATTTCTTCTTACAGCAACCAGCCTTACTTTTACGGGCTTCAGAATAAGCAATTGCGGCCGCTTGTTTGACCGGTTTACCGGCTTTAACTTCTGTAGCAATGTTTTTGCTGATTGTCTTTTGTGAAGAACCTTTTTTTAACGGCATATTGACCTCCAGAGATATTTATAATATAGCAAAAGTTGGGTCTAACGTATACCACCCTTTGTCATTCAAATTGTTGATCTGCTTAAAGATTCGATCCATTTGAGCGCCTACATTTTCAAGAGAGTATTTTTCTCTTGTATTGTGTGCAATTCTTTTACGATCTAACTGTCCTGCAAACTCAACCGCTGTCACCCAATCGCCTAACGTTTTACACCTAAAACCAGTAACTCCATGCTCAATGGTTTCACAGAACGCCCCATAATCAGAACCAAGCAACGGAGTACCGCATAACATGCCTTCAACACCTGCACCGCCAAAAGGCTCACAGTATTGTGTCGGCATAACCATAGCGTATGCGTTCCTTAGAAGCTCGCTACGGGCCAAACCGGTAACAGGCTCACGGTACATCAAGTTAGGTATTTCTGGGTCTATAAATAACTCAGGATAACCAGAACCACACATCACTACCGGCATATCAACATGCCTTGCAATCTCTTTTACAGTTTGCAGTCCCTTACACTCAATAACTCGTCCAAAATAAAGCAGGTACTTGCCTTGATCATAACTTGGAGTCCAATCATCTAAGTCATAACCCATAGGACAAACCCATTGATATGAGTTTCCTTGCTTTTGTTCCTTACCCTGATGCCATGACCACCATTGATAGGTTTCATAAATCCTTAGATCCAATCCGCAATCAGGGTATCCAATCCCTATCTCTACGTGCTTTGCTTCTGGAAACATTTGAGCAAAGTCTGCGTGTGTAACGCCAAACGGATGACAAACAATGTCACCGGGTTCAATGCGTTTTGCTAGTTCTTTTCTTAATTTAGACGTAAACGCTCTATAAATATCAGAATCAAGGTTTGCCTCACCGTGAGGTGGTGCAGAGTTCATTTTTTTTCTTAATGTTTCAAATTCCTGAGTGTCAAGAATTACAACATGCTCATTTGCAACGGATTCTGATCCTTCGTTACTATATTCAATGACCTCATATCCAAATGGACGCATCATTTTTGCAAAAACTCTACACCTATTGGTAAACGCACAATGAGAAAAACTTTTTTTTGGAACTGTGTGAAATAAACAAAGAAGATGAAGTTTCATTTATACAATTACCCATGTTGCTCCTGATGACACGGTGATTGTAACACCAGAGGCAACCGATACAGGACCGGCTGACAATCCGTTATTGGTTGCGGCAATTGTGTAATTTGCAGCAATTGAATTAGCGTTGATTTGTATACCATTAGTGGACACATGAGCCACTGCGCTTAATTCACCTGTGCTTGGCTTGTACAGATAGTTAGGATTACTTGTGTAAGACGTTGTAATAGGACCAGACGTTGATGCAGCAAAAACAGGATAAACATTAGTAGCCGTAGCAATGTCGTTGCTAATAGTTGAATAAGGACCAGTTGCGCCTGTTGCACCGTTGCTTCCAGAGGTTCCTGATGGGCCTGTCGCGCCTGTAATGCCTATTCCAGTTGCACCCGTAGCGCCATTGGTTCCTGCAACGCCAGTTGGTCCCGTAGCACCATTCGTCCCTGCAACACCCGTTGCTCCCGTAATGCCTATGCCTGTCGCGCCTGTAATACCTATACCGGTTGCACCCGTTGCGCCCGTTAAACCAGTGGCCCCCGTAATACCAATACCCGTTGGACCAGTACTGCCTGTAAGCCCTGTGGCTCCTGTAATACCAATGCCTGTCGGCCCAGTGCTACCCGTTAAACCGGTTGCACCTGTAATGCCTATACCGGTAGCTCCGGTAACACCTGTTAATCCAGTTGCGCCGGTAATCCCTATGCCAGTTGGTCCTGTGCTACCTGTTAAACCAGTAGCGCCTGTAATCCCTATGCCAGTCGCGCCTGTGATACCGATACCTGTAGGACCGGTAATGCCTTGTGGCCCTGTTGCACCAGTGATACCAATACCTGTAGCGCCGGTAATACCAATACCAGTCGCGCCTGTGATACCGATACCCGTAGCACCCGTTGCGCCTGTTATACCAATACCTGTAGGACCGGTAATGCCTTGTGGTCCTGTAGCGCCCGTAATACCGATACCTGTAGCGCCGGTACTACCTGTTAATCCTGTGGCCCCAGTAATACCGATTCCGGTAGCTCCAGTTGCTCCTGTAATACCAATCGAGCCTGTAGCGCCTGTTGGACCTGGTGTTGTTGAGGCTGGACCAGTCGCTCCGGTTGTACCTACACCTGTAGCACCTGTCGCACCTTGAGGACCAGCAACAGTAGATGCAGGACCGGTAGCACCCACACCACCTGATGAATAAGGCAAAAGATTCCAAGTGGTAACACCGTTACCTACTTTAAATTTACCGGTATTCGTTTCAACACCCATTTCACCGGATGCAAGGATTGGATTAGCGGTTGACCATTCAGACGCTAGACCTCTTCTTAACTGAATTTGAACCGTCATACTGGTTTCCCGCTAGTAACTACTGAACCTCCATTTATTGCGGTTACAGAACCACCGTAGACTGAACTAGGCGTTCCACCGTCAATAACAGGGCTTCCCTGATAACTTAATTGCTCTTGAACCTGTTGAAACCATTGCGTCCACGCAAGCGCCATCTGCCCATTCTGTGATAATGGAGAAGATCTAAATGGAGGCTGTTGGAATGCCATTACTTTTGCGCCTCTGTCGCATAAGCTGCTGCACTCATCAGAACCACTTTAACCGGATCTGAAATGCGGAACTTGAACACATAGTTTCTTGATACTCCAAGCCTTCTCCATTCAGCACGTTTCAAGAACTCACCCTGATCACCAAAGTTAGTCCACATTTCCATTCCCCACGTAAAACCACCATCCCTTGAAACTTGCAACATAATCTGTGGGCTTTGTCCTTGACCGCCTGACGTACCTACACCTTGTTCCATATCAAGACGCAATCTGTAGATGTGCAATTTATTGAAACTGTCACCTTTAAAAAAGTGAGGTGTAATCAGTTCACGCACAATTGGAAAGCCGTTATCTGTGTATTGCGTTGGCTCTAATGCGTAGATATTGCCGTTCCGGTAATCCGTGACAATATTCTGATAATTAAACTGAGTGCCTTTGTTGCCGTAGTGCCTTGTATCGTTGTAACTGACCAGTTGGCTCCACATGTTCGATATAGCATCAAATAACCATGTAACACCGGCGGTTTGGAAGCTGATTTGATAAAATTCATGTCCATTTTGGCGGTACCCAAAGGCTACAGCATCACCAGGGTCTGAATAACTGCTAAACAGGTAATCCAAATCAGGAGGTGAAACAACAACAGGCAAGTAGTTTTGAATGGTAACTACTGAGATTCCTCCGCGTCTTGCTCTGGCCAAAAAGTACATGGAGCCATTGACTCTAGCAATTGTCCAAGGTGACACCACGCCAAAATCATTCGGAGAGCCAGAAATACGCAAATAAGGAAAAGGATAAGCACCGACATCTTGCCAATATTCGTAAGAAATTACACCCAAAAGCGCTAAGTTACCGTTATCAATAGCAATAGCACTCAAATTATCGGTATAGGCTTCCTTAGAGGCGAAATTTAAAGCGTTCCAAGTAAAAGCATCATATTGGTTAGAGATGTAAAATTGGCGCGTATCGGGCTTATTTACAATGAAATAGGAGTCGTTGAAGACAACCGTAGTACCGCCAGGAAAACCTGCATCTGTAATCTGCCTAAAGTTATTAACAACTTTTAGGTTTCCGTTTGTGACCGCGCTTGTTGTTGCAGTGAACTGCCATTGATTAGCATTGCATACAGTGCCGGTTCCTGGTGTTGGCCCTGTGGCCATAAAAATTGTGCCAACGGTATTTGTGGCAGCACCAACCAAAGTAAAATCAGAGTTACCGAGCGTTTCAATTCTGTACGTAGCATTAGCAACCATAGCAGTAGCTACGTAAGTAATCATTTGAACGGTATAGGTACCATCAGCTAATGTTCCGCTTTGAACATCAATTTCAACAGAATCACCTGTGTGTCTGTTGGTGGTGTTTTCTGTAACCGTTACTGTAGTACCCGACTGCGAATAAACTAAATCAGGTGTTGTTTCTTGATAAACATAACCGTATTCACCATCAACAATCATAATCTGCGAAGCATTATCAGACATGCTGACGTTGCCGGAATTGGTCAGTAGCTCACCAACCCTTGTTACGGTCCAGTTTGCGCTGATTTCATACACATCAGACCCAGCAACCGCTAACATAAAGTTAGAAGGTTGATACCACCAAATGCCTCTAATGGGGTAAATACCTACATTAGCTTGAAGAGTAAGGCCAGGAGTGCCATAAGCGACAAGACGAGACTTATCAGCCTCTGCCTTGACCTCCATATAGATATTTTGACGTTTTTGTGCCGTTACAGCGCGAGACTTGCCTGATATTCCTGGTCCTAAAATCGGCAATTGCATGGTTGCAGGCATTATGGAGGCTCCATCCAGTTAAGCAAACTTGTCTTAGGATTGCCAAATTTTGTAAAAGGCATTTTTGTTTTTGTTAATTCATCAACAGGAACATCAAGAGTGTCTATCCAATATTTTTTGGCCAACTGATCAGGATACATATTCATTCTTTCCTGAGTATTTCTTGCCATAGCTTCTCCAAAATTTCTTTTATACATTTCATATGGAGAATATAATTTCTGATTTTTTAACAATCCATAAGCATTTGCTTCTTTTTCAAGCTCAGATGGAAATGCAACATTATTTGGAATCTTATCAACTTGATTCATTATTCTTGTTGGATCGTATAACGATGGGCTTGATCCTGGTTCCCATTTATTTTCTGGATGATTTTGTACCCAATGTTGCATCTCATGGAGCATAGTGCTTAAAGTAGGCTTGTTATTTTCATTAAAAACTACTGTTCCTTTGTGTCCAAACATTGAAAATAAAGGATTATTGGCATCAAATATAGCGTTTGCATTACCAGTGTTGCCATATTTAACCCCAACTTTTGCATATTCAGGATATGCTTTTTCAAGTTCAGGATGATAAAAATTTATTTTATCGCCATTTACATTTAATTTTGCTCCAACATCAGATATTTCGTGCATCCACTTATTGTCTGGGCCAAGCATGGTTCTGGTTTGCTTCCAAATTTCTTCAGGGGCAACTTTGTTTGCGTATAATTCTTTTGCTTTATTAATTAAAGCACCATAACCAGCCCTAATTGCACCAGACTCTCCAATCATAGTACCGGCTAATCCAGATACTCCATTTAAATTCCCTGGTCCAACACCCTGCCATCTTTCCCAATCTTCAATCGCGTTTACATCGTTTTGATTGGCAATATCGTCCCCACGGCCTAGCTGCCATTGAATGTTTTTTTGGTAGTTTTTCCAATCTTCAAGCAGGGTACTTAAACTAGCCATTATCGTCCGTAGCCATCACTAAAAATATTGTATCTCAATTGTGACGTATTCATCAGCGCCACATCCGTTTGTAACGTGTTTGTGCGCTGATTCATACGTTTTAAACGAATCAATGCGGCTGTTCCAATGGCTACGGTGGTTGGCCGAATATCAAACTGATATTCTTCAGCAATACGAGTAGCCAGATTGAATACAATGGCTTCCCAATAACCTGGTGGTAACTGAATAGGATCAGAAGGATCTAAGATCATGCTGAACGGTTTCCAACTGGTTAGGGTTATGGTCCCCGGAGCCGTTGAAGCACCGTTGTTAGCATAAATTGGGTAGATATAGCACTGACCAATAGGGAAACTAGGTTGATAGTACAGGTAGCCTGGGAAATTGGTCTGTAGTGTCTTTAATCGAATGTCATTGTAGTCATCGTATTGGATGACCTGCATTGGATAATCAACAGGTATAGAGCCATTGGTGAGCGTTAAATACGCGCCAACAATCTTAGAGGGTCTAACCGTGTTCCAAGTAGCACCAATACCTATTGAATATGGATTGGTGTTTGGATAAAGAGGAAATTGTTCTCTTTTGACCTCATACAGCATTAATTCATCTAATGACCATGAATCAAGCATCCTATTGAGTGATTCTAGGCCATCTTTCAGTTCTGACGCGGTCAAATCAACGTCAACCGCTGAAACCTGTATGAGCCTCATAGCGGCAAGAATAATATCGTAACCTGTGTAGAGCTGTCCTACATTGTTTGTTGTCCTAGTGTTAATAGGAAGCGGATTTACTGCACCCCATAAGGATGGTTCGTTCTCCCATAGGTTTTGATCGAGCTCCCAAATATTGGCAGGTAATTGCCAGATGTTTGTGATTCTCTGACCATGCGCCAGATTACCGCCGCCGATGAATAGATCATAGTTAACTGATCCATCAGGAACATAAAAGCTTAGAATGTTGCTTGATATGGAGATTGGCGTACTGATTTGATCGGTACATGCTTGATCAGAATAAACAGGTGCATAACTGCTCGTACCCGCAAAGAACACCTCACAATATGCGTCACCTAATGTTGCACCCGCTGGAGGAATAAAGGTAATTTGAAACAATTGTGAGGGCATAGTGTGACCTTACTAATACGGCAAATTTGAGATAAACGCTATTGCTTCTTCAGAAGTCATCACATTACCATCAGCATCTTGTAGTTCTGCACCAGACATGACGTCAAATTTGAACTTTTGATAGTCTGTGTTAGATGGCTCAAATGGGATAAAAGCGGTGTCCGATAAACGAATAACTGCTTGTGATTGTGTTTCACCTAATGGTGGTTTATTTAATTTATACATTTTATAACTCCGCAGAGGCAGTTACGCTAAAGTTGGTTGTTGCGCTTGAAGAAGCGTTAAATCCATATAATGATTGACCATTAATGCTTCCGCTACTTAATACAATAGTTGGGTTAGAACGCATTTGCACTACCCACCATGCCGAAGTGTATTGAGTTCCGTTATAAATTAAATTAGAACCATTGTTCTGATAATACCTCTGACAAAGCGCCAACTCAGTCCCATACGGCCTAACACCCGTATCAAAACTAGTTGCAGTTGCGCCTTTCTCTAATTGAGCGTTATCTAACTGCCATGTACCCGCAGTCTGAGCGCCTACAGTAAACAGAATCTCAATACCTGTTGTTGCTGCGCTCGGTATTGTAATATTGGTGCTGTAGCGCGTCATGGTTGACGTTACAGTGAACGTACCTGTAGCAATCTGTGTTTTGGTTGGTGTTCCAATTGTTCCAAACGTATCAGCCGTATTAGCGTAGCTTGCGGTCCATGTAACTGTTGTAAGCTGAGAGTTAGCAATATCAACAGACAATGTGCAGACATTACCTGCTAGATCCGCTGAGTTGTTTGCTTCAATGCGTTGGCCGACACCTACAGCCGTAACAGACGTTGCTCCTGTAATTTGGAGCATGTGAGGGTTAGGAGCCACACCCGTGACATAAGCGGCTGTGACGTTCGCTCCTGTTGAATATACAAACCACCGATCAACACATGGATAACCCGTTGATGCAGTTGGTACGCCTGTACCCGCTGTAACCGTTGCAGAAGATGCTCTTTGTGCTATTTCAAATGAACCGTTAATAAGACGGTTTTTGAAGCCAAACCCTGATGCGGCTGTGTTTTGTACTGAAGCGTCTGGAAAAGTAACGCCACCCGTACCGGATATTGATGTTGTCATGGCTTAAGTTCCGCTTGTTGAGGCCAACAAATAATAAGTTGTGCCACCAATATTAATAGCAATTTTATTTGTTACTGTATTAGTCGTGGATGCTGAAGTTGCTGTAGTTACTATAGCTGTTCCATTTACACTTGGAATACTCACCGTCACATCAGAGGCAATATTACTCGCTGGAGTTAAGATGACACCACCGCCGCCGGAGGTTAAAAGTTTGGTTGCTGCTGCCATGTTAGGTTCCTTCTGTTGGAAGAGTCATTGATTCTGGCTCTGGAGGATTTGTTATTACGCCATTCAAAAAAGTGCCACCAATTTGTCCTGTATCACTTTGCACACAAAGCAAATGATCTTCTAATCCCGGAGGTGCGCCAGTCTGTACTTCTTCATATTCAACTATGTTCACAACCAGATGGGTTGTCGTGTCGATAATGCAATGTCTAATAAGTGCCATCTCTTTACCTTAGAAGTATGCTGTTACAATAATTACACCTGAACCACCCGCTCCGCCAGCAAATCCATTAGCTTCAGCTGCACCGCCAGCACTACCAGCGCCTACCGCATAAGAATAAGAAGCCGCAGGGGAAGTAACTACAGCCTTAATATACCCGCCTGCACCGCCCCCGCCACCACCGTAGCAGTTAACAACAGCACCTGCACCGCCACCACCACCGCCAGATCCACTATTAGCTACAGCAGCAGTTCCCCCCGAGTTTGCGTTAGATGTCCCGTTCCCTCCAAATGGACTAGTACCACCAATTCCACCATTAGGGTATGTAGTGATAGGGCCGTTAGCTGAAAAACCACCACCTGACGCTCCTTGCAGCGCTACACCGACAAAACCACTACCCAAAGTAGCTGCGCCGGGGTTGGTAGACGAATAAGTAGCGTATCCTCCAGTACATGTACATGTTCCAAATGTAGTACTTCCAGCCTGACTTGAAGCGCCTCCAGATCCACCGTTACCGCCGCCAGCGCCGCCGCCGCCTCCGCCGATCATCTCGACAGTTAGCCATTTTGTATTAGACGGGACTGTGTATGTACCTGATCCGCTTGTATAAACAGTTACTTGGGGGACCGCGTGGCTAATCTGAGTTGAGGCGTCATTGAATGTAATCTGATTGGTAGACCCAGAAAGTGTTATTCCGTTTGTTCCCGAAATCGTAGTTGTCATTTAAACCACCGTCCAAGTTGCGCCTGTGGGAACCGTTACTGTGACACCGCTGTTAATTGAAACAGGGCCAAACGTACCGGCATTAAAATTGGTTGTTAACGTAAAGTTTGTTGTAACCGTCTGACCGTTTTGGAAAAAGATTTGATCAGAACCACCACCACTAGCAGCGCCTCCTAACGGTTTCCACACGGAACCATCATATTGTAATGGTTCTAACAGCGTTGAATCGTAATAGACATCACCTAACTGTGGTGAAGCTGGAGCAGATGTTAATGGAGCAAAATTAACTTGACCGCCTACTCCGATAGTAAATGAGGTAGACCAAATTGGAGCGCCTGAACCTACTGATTCAAGCAACTGGCCTGCAACACCAGCACCCGTAAAGCTTGTAGTTCCAACGCCAGATTGATAAGGTACTTCACCTAATGTTCCGCCACTTAAATTAACGGCATGGCCAGCTGACAATGTTGATTGATTAACCCAAGCAGGTGCGCTTGTGCCGTTAGACTGTAAAACCTGACCGGTTGTACCCGCAACAAATGCGGTTGTATTAAGCGCAGATTGATAAACAACAGCACCGGCTGACCCGCCTGAAAGATTAGTAGCGCTAGTAGAAGCAGGTGCGCTTACCCATACCAGATTACCAGCACCATCGTTGGATATAACCTGACCGGCTAATCCTGGTCCTAAAAAACCAGTAACATTTGTGCCTAACTGAAAAGGAACGGAACCGGCAACACCGCCGGTAAGATTCGGAATATTAGATCCTGACGTAGCTAGATTAAGATCAGACGTATTACCAAAGCCATCTGATACTTGCTGTCCTGAACTTGTAAGCCCACCAGCAATGTTTAAAACGCTGCCATACGTTAGGTTTATATTTTGTGGGCCTAGATTAGACATATAGCTACTCTTGGTCTGTTTTAACTGTGCGTGTACGCTTTGGTTTAGCTTCTGGATTCAGAAACTCTTCTGAGCTTAACCAACCATCTTTGGCTAACTCTTTAAACTGTTGCTCATCAACCGCAATCAAACTGTTTGCGTATGAGTCTTTGTGAACTGAGCAAGGAAATTCCATGATTCACCTATTAAAAAAGGGTGAGAGCCGTTAAGCCCCCACCCAATCTCACCATTAAGGATTTGATCCAGCAACAATACCGTAGTTGTTGAATTTGGTAACACCAAACTCAGTCTGTACGGGGTAACTACGGATTACATTAACAAGGTAAGTATCAGCAACAGGTGATGCTGATGTGCTTGCATTGTTGTAAATAACCGTGAGCGTGTTTGCTGCTGAGACATAAGCTCCTGTAATGGCAATTGCAGCGCCTGCTGCTTGAGTGCCGTTTACAGAAACAAAGTCACCAACGACAAGGCCATAAACAGTAAAGTTTTGTGAAGAAATACCAGCAGCGGCGGCTGATGGTGTAACTGCAACAGACAATACTGCCTGACCACGTTGCATGGTAGGGTTGACAATATTTGGTCCTGGATTAGACATGATAAAACCTCCTAATTAACCAGTGATACGGGTTGCAAGTTCTGGGTAGATCGTGCTGAATCCATACAGAACATCAAGACGAGTAGGCAACTGGTCAGAGTTGATATCGTACTGACGAACCAAACGAATTGACAGACCATCAGCAGAAGCGCGTCCAGCCATATCAACACCCTGTGGAAGCAGAAGATCCGCTGTACCCAAAGCAAAAGCATCACGGTGGTATGCAAGCGACTGAGCGTAAGTGGCTGCTGTTCCGCTGTTACCAGAAATGATTGAAGCAGTACCGGTAGGAATCGTTCCTGTGGTGCTTGTTACATTTTGGAACTGGCCATAGAATACAGGTGTTGGGAACACAGTCAGAGAAGTTGCGCCTGCTCCGGCTGCTGCTGTAACAACAAAGTTACGAAGAGCGCCTGTAGACTGTCTGCTCTGTGGGTTTACTGCATAAACGTTAGGAATCGTGAACACTGTACCAGCCGTTAATGTGCCAGAAAGTGAGCTGATGCCCAGCGTGAATGGAGTCTGTGCATTGGTCTGAACTGAACCACCAGCCTGTGCAGACACAGTAAACGCTGTGCTTGTACCAGTTGTGAAGTTAGCAACGTTCTGATCCATTGCAAAGTTGAAGCCCAACGTGCTGTCGCCCATTGCACCTTTCTTGAAGATTTCAGAAATGGTGGTCTGTGGGTTGAACAGGTTAGTAAGACCAGAAACCAGTCCCACTTCAGTCTGTGGATCAACAACAATGTGACGGAGTTCATCAACAGGTGCTGCTTCCTGATTCAGTCTTGCGCGAGCAGCAAGGATTGTCTGCAAGCTTTGGCTCTGTGAAGGTGTGCCGGACAGAACGCCTGGTGTACCTACTAAGTTGTACACGTTAACGAACTGTTGCAGACCGTCATAGTCAATTTTGTTAGCAACAGCAGCAACAGCAGGCTTAATGAAACGATCAGAGAAATCACTGATGTTCAGGCTAAGATCCTGTGTTGTAAACGCCATATCGACACCAAACTGTGTGCCGAGCGTCAAAGGAACATACGTTTCAACAGAGCTTTCGATCTGAAGAGCAGGACCAGTACGGCCTACATAACGGGGTGGTTTACGCAGATTGATCGTTGTACCGATCTTTGCGCCTTCGATAGCAAATTTATCGTCATATTGACGGCTGATTGAACGAGTGAAGACAAGGCTGTTAGTTAACACGCGCAGGGCTTCGTTCGTTATCATGGATATAGTAAGGAGCTGATTGCTCATAACTAGGTACTCCTAATAAAGAAGAGAAAAATAAAAGGTTAATGCCCGTTCATTTATTCTCAGATAGGAGCCGATCCCTTGAATGATCTGATTTGCCGCAAAAACGCACTGGGCGAGCTACATCTTTGGTAATCGCTTTATATCACGCATGTGGTTGTTTGTAAATAGCGTTTTCTGCTGACTTTCTGGCCGCGCAAGCGTCTAAATAATTTTCAAAATATCCCAAATGTTTATACGCACTTGATCCAACTGATGGTGATATTTTTGCAACCCAACAATTTTGTGATTTGTACCAATAAACACCGGCAATTCCTGTTTTAACTTTTCTTAATTTAGAAATCTTTTGAACTCTTTTATTTACTGTTTCTTTAGATTGTTTTTTACCTAAATGAGCTTGTCTATTTTTTTCATTAGCAACTTCAGTTTGGGAAGATCCTTTTCTGTATGTATTTCCTTGTTTCATATTGGAAATCAATACTTTTTGTGCTTCTGATCTTTTAAATCCACCAACACCATCACCTCCATCAGTAAGATTGCATAATTTGTAACCGGCTTCACGCAATTGTTTAATGTAAATTTTTTCCACGTTAAAAGCGTCTTGTTCTGAAGCGCAATTTGTTAAATCAACAATAATATTTTCTGGACCGTATTTTTTAACTATGTTTGTATGATGCGGATTATGTTTTCTCCAGACGGTTTTGTGCCTGTTGGTTCCTGATTTACCAACATAAAAAGGCGTACCATCTGGTTTTTTATGGATGTATACGTAAAATTGTTTCATTGAACACCTTCGTATCAGGCCGTACTAGAGGTTGTGGCTGACGGGGTACGAATCCCGTCCAGGCTTGCAATCCTGTGCCACAATTTATTATAACAAAAATGGAGCCGGTGAAAGGACTTGAACCCTCAACATCTTCATTACAAGTGAAGCGCTCTACCAGTTGAGCTACACCGGCTCAAAACTTAATTAAAAACAATCAGAATGTCGTTCTCTTGAATGGCCAGTAAATCCTCATTACCTAACTGAAATGGTTTACCGGCATAGACCCCAAACATTACCTTATCGCCTAGCTTGACTTGATCATTGTCAGTGATAGCAATTACCTCACCCATTCTAGGTGCATCGGTCTGTTCGCTTTTAACAATCAAACCAGACGCGGTAACTTCATCTTCAACAACAGGACGCACTAAGATTCTATCGTTCAAAGGTCTAAGGTTCATCGTGCTTGCCTCGCCCGTCTAGCTTCTGCTTCCTTGTTGTTCATGTACGTAATGTAATCCTTTGTAGACATGGTTGCAGGATCTAACTTGCCTGCACTAGCACCTGTTCCTGTGATTGGCTTGATTGGAGCAGGAGCAGACCTTGCTCCTGTTGCCTCTGGTCTAATCAAGGCCGCTAACTTCATACCTGCTTGGATTGGATTCATGTTAGCAATCTCATAAGCCAACGAAGGATCTCTGCCAAGTTGATAAGCAATATCAGGACCATTATCCAAACCTAGTAGCGCTTGTCTAATGGTAGGATTATTAGCCAATCTAGGATCAGATGTAATGGTTTCAATAACCGAATCATAATCAGGATACTTGGCCCTTGCTGCTGTTTCTGCTGTTTCCAGTTTTGCTTGTTGAGCAGCAATCCTTTGATGTTGTTCTCTTTGCTCATACTCAGCAGCTACCGCTTGCTTGGCTTCCTCGATTGCAGAGACTCTGGTGTACTGCATCATCGCATCCATGTACCTAGGATCATATTGTCCACCTGCAAAGTCTGCTGGGTTTGGTGGTGCAAACTTAGGTGCTTCTGGCTCATGTCTTGGTTGTAACCTCTGAAGCATTTCCTCCTGTTGTGCTAGAACCTTCTCTAAGCGCTCTGCTTGTCTTCTAGCTTCGTGCTTATCTCTGGTTAGCTCGTCAATCCTACGCTTATACCACGGGTCTTGTTTATCTTGAGCGCTTGCTTCAATTTCGGTAGCTTCGCCTTCTGTTGACTCAGTTACCTCTTCTGAAGCGGTTGCTTCAACTTCTGGTTGCTCTGGTGAGAGAGCCTGAACGTCATTTTCTTCACTCATTTGGGAATTGCTCCTTATGGTTTAAATTCTTCGTCTGGTTTCTTTTCGCCTGCCAACGCTTCAATGTTTGGCTCTTTAGTCATGGCCCCTGCTGTCTTCCTAGATGCTCTAGGCATTGGAGCCGGTTTTGCGGGTGCGCCTTGTGGCTGACCACCTGCATACTGTGCATGAGGCGCCTGCATAACCATTTCTTCTAGCGCTTCATTCTCTGCGTTTTCTTCAGGCATGTCTCTAGCGCCTGCTTGCATAATCATCACTGCATCCATTGCCGCCTGTCTGTTAATGTCCAAGTTAGCTTTCATTACTTCGACATCGGCTTTCATGCGGTTGGTTTGAGCGTCATACCATTCACGCTCCATCTTCTGTATTTCAAGCAGTTTCTTTTCTCTAAGATCCTGAATCTCTGCGCTCATGTGTTCCATTTGTTGAGCCAACTGATTCATGGCCTGTTCAGCTTGTAACAACTGTGGATCTGCTTTATCACCGGCTTTATTCACCTGTTGGATCTGTGGCGGTAGCATTGCTTGTAACCTACGGCTGATCTCTTCAGCACCTGGCCAATCCATATTCTTGACCATCAAGTCACCAATCAGTCCAAACAAGCTAGGGTTGGCTTGCGTTAAGCTCAACATCATTTGTGATGCTTCATCTCGCTTAGTTGCATAGCTTGGCCCAGAATCACAGACGACATCATACTGCCCAATTGTCGGGTTAAAGATAGAGTCAATTGCAGGATTATCTGTTCCTGCTGATGCCTGGGGAAGGTTTGGATTAAGTTTAACTGTTCTCGGAGAGCCGTCTTCTCCAAGTATACGGGCAACTCTAGGTCTGTCATAAACTTTAGGAATCATGTCAAGAATCACTCTACCGCATTGACGGATTGAGCGGTTCAGGTTGTCTTGGTAATGGAACGTATTGGTGTCGGCTTGCTTCTGTCTCAAGAATAAGGCGCGTCCTGATACTTCATTGGACTGTGCGCCTAAGCTTGGTTGATAGATGCCCATAGACTGCATGATATCGTTCTCAGCCAACTGAATGGCTTGCATGATGGCAGAACTAGCTTGTGGAGGCATTGCGCGTTGTGGCGGTCCTACGGGCGTTCCTGCGATACTGACAGGATCATACTCAAGATAAGCCACAGATTCTTTGTTAGCTCTTGACCAGTTAGGATCTGTTTCAAATTGTCCCGCAATACCTACGAACGGAGCTTTAGGTGCAAGCGCTACGTTCTCAGCATTGGCTGACAAATAATAGTTGTACAGTCTCTGAGCGTCTTTAGCATTACGCACAAGACCCGCAAGATAGCGTCTTCCCTGTAACCATAGCTCATGTCCAATAACAGGAATGATTGGAATGTACTTACATGGAATCTCAGTCTGCTCTAAGATTGTGTCGCCTGTTACCTTGCACCACATGCAACGCTTTACATCAGCCATTCGACTCATGCCTGTTTCTGGGTCTTGAATCTCTTGCTCTTCATGCTCTAGGTAATAATACTCAGCAACTCGCACTGAATCTTCAGTAAACCAACCTTGAGCATCACCATTACCGGCTGCATCCCATTGCGTTTCTGGAACGTCTGGGTACATGCGCTTGAACTCATCTTTTGCCATTTCTTCGGCAATGATGCACCACTCAGCGTCTGAGCCATCAGGCTGTTTGCTGTGCGGGTCCATGTACACCTTGAATGGATCAGGCACTCGATCAATGTATATTTCCTGATCAAAGCTTGTGTCATCTGCCCAATCGTTTCTGACTCTGAAGTAACCAAGACCTGTATCAACCTGACTTTCTACGGCAGTATCATAAGCAATGGAAGCGTTGCTGTTATCTTGGATGTGTCTGATAAGACCCATGAGTACATCAGCGGTATCTTGATCAGCACCAGAATTAACAGGGCGAACACGAATAGATGGAGTATTTTGACGTATCTCATTGACCACCTTATCTCTAAATTGAAGCAGTCGATTGACCACAAGCATGGGCCGTTCCTTGCCTGGTCGGTTACGATCATACTTAGCAGCCTCTGGCCACTGATCACCCAGACGCGCAAAACGAATATCGTCCATCATCTCTTGACGGTTCTGAGCCGTAAACTCGACAGCCGTAGCAAACCGTTTTCTGATGGTTTCTAATATTTCTTCTGTCAGAGTCTCAGGCTCTGCGTTGTTGCCTAAGTCTTCGTAAATGCTATCTGCGTCTAAGTTTGCCATTGTATTGCTCGTAATTAGTTCATCCAGTTGCCGCCACGCATACCATCATCATGCCTTTTGCGTTTAATATTATCATTCTTTAATTGATCTACACATGTTGCTAAGTATCTGAAAGCATCCGCCCCATGTGAGTATTCATCGTGCAAAGGACCACCAGGCTGATTGGTAGTTGAGTTAATGGATCTACGGTAACGCTTCAAACACTCTTGCAGTCTGTGCGTCTTCTCTTTATCCATCCACAGTCTAGGGAATAACATCCTTGCTAATCTGATGCCATGCTCTACATCACCCACAGGAATGATCTCTGTTGACCAGCCCATAGCTTCAAGCAATTCCTGTGCAGACTTGCCGGTCTTGTAATCTTTTGTGACGCCATCATGAGGCAACCAAACTTTGCCCCAATTGTAAGGCTTTTGCTTGAGCTCGTTGCTGTACCAATCTAGCGTTTGATGTGTCTCTTCAATGTAATCAATGATTCTGCACTCAGAACCTGCTCTTTGAGCAATGATAATGGTCATTGCATCATTCCAACCTAAATCAAAGATTGCGTGTGTCTTTAGTGCTGGATCGTGCCTACATAAGTTAATGCGGTTTTCATCAAACATGGCTTGATATTCATCCGCATAAATCGCACCGTCTACAACTGTTTTGGGTTTTCCGTTCCAAATGTTGTCGTAATCCTTTGGGTTGTTTTCTAAGCAGTGCTGACGTTCTTTGTCAAGTACATTTGGAAACCAAGGATTGTCATCCCAGTTAATCGGTACAACCAATGAATCAGGTGGTGTATTAGCAATGAACCGTTGATAAGTGTCGTCTGTATCAAGATCAGGGTTGAGCGTGATCCAGACTTCTGAATCAGGCTTCCTGATGGTCGGAATCAAAATGTCCCAAGACTTTTTGCTAACAGTTTGCGCTTCTTCAACCCAAACACGGTCCACGCCTTCAAATGATTTAATAGATTCAACTGTGTGCGTAGCCAAACCCGCAAAAGAAAAGGTAGAACCGTTGATGCCCCTGATTTCAGTCTCAGTCACCGTAAAGAAATAACCAAGCTCTAACGCTTGGATCTGATCCACCAACAATGTGTGTACCGACTGTTTGATTGATTTTTGTACTTCACGAGCGCATAAAATCCTAAGTGGTGCTTGTGCTGCTTGAATCAGCAACGCTCTAGCAACGGACCAAGACTTGCCAGAACCTCTGCCACCATGAAAGACCTTGTATCTGTAAGGTCTGAATATTGCGTTGAGCTTTGGAGGAAACTTAACAACAGTTTCTTTATTCGCCAAAGTTCACCTTCAAAGAATGTTGAACTGGTCCACCATCAGCGCCTGTAATTTGCATTTTATCAACTTGAATACCGGCTGCTTTTGCTCTTGCTACTTCTGCGTTAATAGCAGCACTAAATTGATTGTTTTCTACAGCCGCTTTCCTAAGATCCAAAAGATCATCTAAATGACTTTCAAGAGTTATTCTTGCGTTTCTCGCAATTGGCTCCCTAATTTCTTTTACCCTTTGTGCAATCTTAGCGTCTGCCATGAGCTTAGAAGCGTTAACATTAACGCTAGAATCTTTTGTAGTTTCATTAACATCAAATGCTGATCTGTACGCATCTGATTGATTCATTCCAGACGCAACAGCACAAGCAAATGCCTCTTGTTTGGCGGTTAATCTAGATGTATCCGAACTCATTTAAAATCCTTTCTTTTGAATTTTCATCTTTAATCAAAACATTATAAGCTGATGGCAATAAAAAATTCACAAACGCAACAAAACAATGCCCAATTATTTTAGATTGCAATGTTGATGCAGAGATAAAGCGCAACTTTGATTTATCATTTTTTAACCATTCTTTTGTAATTTCTGGAATGTAAAAAAATATTTTTGTAGCTAAATCAAGACTTACATCATTATTTTTTATTTTAACTGGTTTATAACTTTTTCTTTCATTAACAACGACATTAACAACGTTGGTAAGGTTGTGAATTCCAAGCTTCTGTATCAGCCTTGACTCAAATTGATAAGCATCAATTTCAGACCTAAATCTTTTTACAATTTGTTTATCTACTTGTAAATTTTTTTTCCAAATTGATCGTATTTTGTTGCACTTGTGAGAGATTACACCTTTTTGCGCTTCTTTTTCATGAGCATCAAGTCTGTTCTTACATCCTTTACCAACGTAAAAAATGCAATTTGTTGTTGGATCAATCAAAGTGTAAACGTAATATTTATTCATCTTCACTTCTCTGAAACCACTGATCACATGAATCTGTGTCCCGTGTCGTACTGTACTCATCATCAACGTGAGGAAACAGCATACATTTGCCGTAACCTCGATCACTTCTAATTGGCTCGTAAAACTCGCAATTGTCACAAATCTTAGGCAAAACCTGAGCCACTCAAAACCTCTTCCAATTTACGCATGTAATGAATTGCCTTTTCTGAATCATCCGTTGATCCATCTTTTTTACCGGCCCTCATTGAATACTTGATAATATTACCCTTTAAAAAGCCACAAAATTCTTCTTTTGTCAAGACTGACTCCATAACAGCCCACGGTTGAATCGCCATTACTTTGTAATGAGTCCCACCCACCTGCATATCATCTGCATTAGTAGCCACTAAAAACTCCATAGTACGCTCTACCTACACAACCGTTCTCATTCATCTCTTCAACAGTCCCATGCCCCCCTAACCATTCATCAAGCAACTGCGCTTTAAGTTCTTGTGGATGCCCAAGGTATGCTGGAATGTCGATCCACTCAAACAATCTCACCGTTGACGCCATACGCCTGGCGTTGTCTATAATCGTTTCAGGTGAGTCTGTGTGTTGCAATACATTGTAGATCCACACCTCATCACACAGATAGTTTTTGATCGTAATATCTTCGCCTCTCTGTTTGCTAAACAGAATACCTGCATCTAGGTACCTGTCTGTAATCCATTCAGGATAATCACAAGGATCAATTACAACGCTCCCGTGATGCCCTACAGCCTTCAAAAGCATAGAAACGGGTCCACCGCCTATATCAACAATACTTTTGCCTTGTAGGTCATATACGGGCCAATAACCACCATCTACACCCGCGTTTATCAAACCCATACGATTAGCGTATGTAAGTTGCTTTACTTCTTCAGCAAATGTATTGACGCAATTACCCCACCAATCACGCTCAAACTGATCATGCTCTTGTCTGGTTGTCATAGCTTGTCAAGTCGAGTAGCTGCGTGATAATCACTGTACTGATCAGGGTAACGCTTTTGCAATTTTGCAATGTTTTCCCTCGCAATAATCTCTAACGGCTCATTCAAAATCTTTGCGCCCAAAGCCACAAACCACAATAGATCTCCAAGTTCTTCCCTAAGATTGTCTCTATCAAGCGGTTGGTGATAGACCGTGTATTTCTTAATAGCATCAGCCAGTTCACCCGCTTCACCGCTCATACCTAAACCTAAATGGTTCAGGTCGCCTAGAAACCCTAAATCTGTAGCGGTCTTGTTGGCTAGGTATTGATAATCACGCAACTCCATAAAATCCTCAAAATGGTGGCCCCCCAACTCTTTCCCACACCCCGGCTAACTAAAAGTTAATGAAATGTAAAAGGGGGACCAGTGATCGTTAGGCTTTTTGTGCCCGTTGTTTAAGTTGGTACTGTTTGCTCCATGCGCTTGCGCGTTCTTTCTGGTAGCACCCACAAGATTGACTGACACCCGCTAGGATGTTCTGAGCAAGGATGCTCTTCACAGTCCCGCACCTGCATCTGGCTACTACCACGCGCTTACCGTATATATTTGGTTTTTCTTCACCAATAACGGTCCAATACCCAAATAATTTACCCATTAGCTCTGGATTGTGATTACGTTTTTTCATGCGATTGATTTAGACAAGTTTTTATGCTCCCAACCGTCAATTGTATATGCGTACATCTTTTCTAAAGCCTTATATTCTTTGGTGGCAACAACAATTAATTTAATGTCTGGATGATATTTTGCCATACGTTTTATTTTTGTTTTGCTTTTGTCGTCCATCCAGCCCTTTACTTCGTGGTACTCAACGGAACCATCCATGTTTGTTATTTTAAAATCAGGCAAATAAGACACGGTTCCGCGCTTTACGCCTTCAAACCAAAAAGTTTCTGGCTCGTGTTCCCACTTTAAAATAACCCCACGATCAATCAAATGTTCTAAATATCTTGCATAATTTGCTTCCCATCTTGATCTAAAAAATTTTCTTTGCCCTCCTATTTCCCTCCATTGGGCTTTCCATGATCCATGTCCTGAAGCTTTATTAGCAGTTCCATTTGCAACTTTTGTTTTCATTGACTTTAAAACTATTAACGCTTTTTGTTCTTCAGACATATTATCATATCTTTGTTTTGATTTTTGAGACATTATCTTTTTTGATTTATCAGAATGAATCATACCCGTTGCGCCTTTTGGGTGCCCGTTTTTTTGTATCCATTCTTTCATGTGTTTACTTATTTGTTCTGAAGTTCGATTTAAATGTAAACCTTTATCATGAATAACCCTTTTCATTATTAATGCTTGTTCGGGTCTTTTTTTTCCTATTTTAGATAACGCTGCTTGTATTTGACCGTTTAACCAAGCTTCACTTGTTCCTCGTGCGGTTAAATGCAATGCGGATGCTTTGTGTCTTACTTGGTGTTCTTTTAGATTCATTTCATGGGCGCACCACATTTTTCCTTGTTTAGGATAATGCTCGGTTAAGAAAGACACCATCTCATGTGTCCAGGTGATTGGATTTCTTTTCATGAGCAAAAGCATACACAATTAAGAATAACAGTACAAGTTGTATTTCTATCGCGGATCATTTTCCCTATCTCCAAGTGGGTGAGGGTACGTGCCTTCCCCCCCTCCCCTAACCCTATAGGGTTTTAGGGGGAGGGAGGGGAAAGTTCCCCTAGTTCCCCTGAGGTTCCCCTAGGGGGATTTAGGGGGAAGTTCCCCTTTTTTCCCCTAGGGGGACTTTAGGGGGATTTAGGGGGACAATTTTCTCATCAAAATAAATTGCATTGCAGGGTCAATTACGATCCATCCGCTGTCTTTTATTGCCACAATTTCGTGTGAAATGAGCGTATTTATGAGCCTTCCTGGGTAGCTTTGAGACAGCTCATTCTCGATTGTACGGTCTGATTTGTCTGCCCAATGTACCTTAAGAAACTGTTTAAACGCCTGTTTGCTAATATAAGGAGCATCACTATATACTGGTTTACCGTAAGCGTTCCACGCCTGAATAAATACATCTTTATAATCTAATAGTTTCTGATTTAATTTAATTTCTGGATCGGGTTCTTGTGCAGATATAACTACGCAAGTATTAGCCACCTTACCCCACTTAGTAAGCCCCATTTCTATTATATGTAAATCAAAATAGATTTCTTCACCCTTACCAGGTAAAGCCCTTTGTTTAGTAATCACTGCCTTTCTAATACCTTCTTTTTCAGCAACCTCAATCTCAGTATCAATGTGCGCTCTGATGCCGGACCAACCTCTTCCGCCTTTAGCTGCATCTTTTCCTGAATGATGAATGACCATCACGGAAGCCACTAAAGCGTTCATGAGAAAGTCAAACCTCTGCATGATCGGCCCCATGTCCGTACCTGAATTTTCATTAGCACCTGCGCTGATTCGTGCAAGCGTATCACCAATGACCAGTTTACAAGTGGTGTTTGTTCTCTTCTCAGCATCTTTAATAAGCGCAATCACTCGATTGACGTCTACATCACCCTCATGAAAATTAACAGGTACCTGTACGATCAAAAGATTAGGTACGACACACTCGTGATACTTCTGATAAGCCTGTACGCGCGCCTTAACAGTTTCAGGGGACTCAGTAGCCAGATAAACCACTAACCCTGCCTCAGTCAGTCGATCCATCCAAGGAACACCTCTAGCAATAGCACAGGCCATATCAATAGCAAAAAAGGTTTTACCTGAATTGGAATCACCATAAAGAACACTGATGGTTCTACATGCAAGGACGGATTCAATCAATTCATCTGGTGGTACAAACTCTGTGGGGAGTTCATCAGCAAACACCGCACCCATTGCATCAAAGAGGTCTTCATCTTCTTTAATGAAGTCTTGAGAGAACGGGTCAATCGTTTGATATTTACGTTTAGCAGAACTGACTAGATCAGGTATTTGCTTGCGCCTAGAAACCCACCGATCATCATGAATAGACTCGGAGCTATCCATAAGACCACGCAAGTGATTAACAACAGCGCCAGGATGAAGACCGCCACCAATGAGAGAAGCAGCAAGATCCCGCAAAGAATCATGATAGACCTCTCCTGTAATGATTCTCCTGACGAGTTCTGCATGTCGTTTATCTTGCGGTACATCAACGATTTCCCCTGTGGCTTTATCAATCCTCTTATCAGTTCTAATGGCATACGCTAACGATTCAAAGCCGTTCAGCTCCCTGAGTGCGCCTTCATTTTTAATCGTGTTACCTGTTAAGGTCAGATAGCGCTCGTTAGAGTACAGCTCAACATTGAGGCCATCCCATGTACCCTTGCAACCTTGCGCTAAGGGTGTACCGATCCCAAACGCTCTAAGGCCATGCCCTGAAGGACTGATCTCAACATAAGACGCGCCTAAATGCTCCATGAGGCTGAGTGATTCTTGTGAGGGTTTACCGTTGGTAACACAGTGATCTATATCTACGCCGTTAATCCCATCACCGTTCAAGACAAAGCCAATCCCTGTATAAGCGTCTGCATCTTGATAGCGCTCAGAAAAAGCATCCATAGCCTCGTCATAACTGGCCCATGTTTCTGGGTTCGTTGAGCTGGCTTTACTGTTGAGTGTTTTTGCGTCATAAGGAATCTTTCTTCCCGTTTCATCGCGCCACACAACCCAGCGCGATAATTCCTTTAATTCTTGTGGGACTTTATTTAGGTTCATTCTCTCTTCCTTCCAAATAATCACTAATGGCTTTTACGGCTACATAAGAAGGATTAATAGTGCGCCGTTTAGCAATGTCTTTTACTGTGTTGTAGTGAAGCCCAGTTGCCTCTGAGACAAGCTTCAGCCTCCTATCTGATAAAGCGTATCTAATTTGCTCAAGCGTCATCATGTGTGTGTCCTCTGTTATAAAATGTGAATGAAGTGTTGACACCATACATGAATTAGTCTTATCATTCAACTGCCGTCACAACTTGCATCGTGCAAACCGTGACATAAATGGAGACAAGCCTGATGGCTATTAATCTAAAGACAACCTCTGGGCTACACGCCAACGGGGTTAAGTTGCTCGTATACGGACAAGCCGGAGCCGGAAAAACTTCGCTTATACCTACCTTACCCAACCCCATTGTTCTAAGCGCCGAGGGTGGTCTGTTATCTATTGCGGATGCAGATATACCTTTTATTGAGATTAGTTCAATGATGGACCTTACAGAGGCTTATGGATGGCTAACTGAATCTAAGGAAGCAGAAGGGTATCAATCTGTAGCACTTGATTCAATCAGTGAGATTGCTGAGGTAGTGCTTAACACGGAGAAAAAACAAACAAAAGATCCTAGACAAGCTTATGGGGCCATGCAGGAAGCCATGACCGACATCATACGTTCGTTTCGTGATTTACCGAACCGCCACGTGTACATGTCGGCCAAGTTGGATAAGTCACAGGATGAGATGGGCCGTATTCTGTATGCACCTTCTATGCCTGGTAACAAGACGGGGCAATTGCTTCCGTACTTCTTTGATGAAGTGCTTGCACTCAGGGTTGAGAAAAATGCGGACGGTGAGTCTACTCGTGCATTGATGTGTGACTCTGACGGGCTTTGGTTAGCTAAGGACCGATCAGGAAAGCTAGACGCATGGGAAGCACCTGACTTGGGAACGATTATTCAAAAAATTGGGGGGAAATAATGATACATAGACTAGCCACCGAATGGATTACGGCAAAGGAAGCCGAGCGGGTAGCTGTAGAAAAGCGTAGAGCTATTGAGGACCAGCTAAAGTTACATCTGAAGATACAGGAGCAAGATGAAGGGACCATCTCGCACAAAGATGATGTATACAGCATCAAGGCTGTGTGTCGCATGAACCGTAAAATTGACTCTGAAAAGCTTTTAGCAATAGCAGGTCAAAACGGCTATGCTGATCAGTTGGCTAATCTTTTTAGGTGGAAACCTGAAGTGATCCAATCAGCATGGAAATCTGCTGATCCTAAGATGATACATACACTAAGCGCCGCCATCACAATGGAACCAGGGCGTCCTTCTTTTTCAATTACAACAATAGGTGAATAACAATGGCATTATTAAATAACGTATTTGAACTCTCATCAGTACCTGAGCGCGAAGAGCGCAATAACGACTTTACGCCAATCCCTGCCGGTTGGTACACCGCTATGATGATGCGTACTGAAATACGACCCACCAAGAAAGGTGGTGAGATGATTAATATAAGGTATGACATTACAGGCCCTGAGCATGTTGGCCGTGTTGTGTTTGGGAACATCAACATTGCTAATGACAACCCAGTAGCCGTACAAATTGGCCACGAGCAGTTAGGCCAGATTCTTAGGGCCATTGGTCTTGATCGTTTGCGTGATACTGATGAACTGTCTGGCCACACGCTTCAGATTAAGGTTGAGGTGCGTAAGTCTGAGGGTTATCCTGATGCTAACGAAGTGCGCGGTTGGAGAGCTATTTCATCCGGCGTACCTAAGTCACCCTTTGCGGACCTCAAAAGCGATCTAGGAGCAGAACCTGCACCTAAGAAAGCGTCTACCGGTAAAGCTAACCCACCCTGGGTTAAGTAACGATTGTCTCCCTCTTGGCGGTCTTAATGGCCGCCTTTTTTTTGAGCTAAAAAACATGAACATTCAAACCTTAATAGATGCTCACCATGAAACTTTACGAGAACCACCGCGTAGTCACTTGGGATGCTCCACACTCGGACATCCATGCGATAGATGGTTATGGCTGTCGTTTCGGTGGGCTGTGGTGGACAAACCCGGTGGACGAATATTGCGTCTTTTCAGAAGAGGCCAGTTGGAGGAACTACAGGCTATCAAAGACCTATTGGCCATTGGTTGCAAATTCAGCCATGCCCAAAAGCGCGTGGAGTTCGGTTCTAACGTATCCGGTTCCCTTGATGGCATATTAGAAGGTGGTTTACCGGATCACGAGCTAAAGCGCTTTGTTGTTGAGTTCAAGACGCACAATAAAAAGTCTTTTGATGAACTAGAAAAGAAAGGAGTTGAGCTTTCAAAGATGACGCACTGGGTCCAGATGCAAGTGTATATGTTGGGAACACAAATTACCCAAGCGCTGTATTACGCCACCTGCAAGGATGATGACCGTATCTATACCGAGATTGTCGAACTAGACACTGATAGGGCCACGTATTACGTTAATAGAGGTAAACGCATTGCCTTGTCTGATTCGATGCCTGAGCCGATTTCTAGTAACCCTAGTTGGTACGAGTGCAAGTTTTGCCCTGCATGGGAATTTTGCCATCAAAGCAAATTAACTAAAGAGGTTAATTGTCGTACCTGCGCTCACGCAACCGCCACCAAAGATAACGAGTTTACGTGCGCTCAATTTGATAATGAACCAATGCCGGTTGAATGGCAGAGACAAGGATGCACTCAGCATGTGCTACACCCTGATCTAGTTTCTTGGCCTAGGACTGTCAGCAAGGTGCAAGGTGAAGCGGTTTATATTATTGACGGTAAAGAGGTGCGTAACGGGGAACCTGATGCTTATGTGTTTAGTAGCAAGGAATTGATTGCTGATCCCACCGCCTGTGCCAATCAAGATGATCGGGTACAAGAACTGCGAGAAAGTTTTAATGCAAAAATAATTGAAAAAAGTGTTGACATTGATATGTAGTAGTCTTATTCTTACATCCAAGCCACGGGGCTAACAACAAAAACACCAACTTGGAGATAAAAACATGTTAGCAACAATTTCAGACGCAGTTCAAGAGTATGCAGAAAATGTAGGTCGCGATAATGCAAATCATCAGTGGATCTTATCTCCTTACGATTCTTGGGAAATTAATCCCTTTTATCGCGGCCCAGCCCAACCACATCCAGAAGATGATTGCTACGATTACGAGGACGATGACGAGTAAGTAAAACCCAACATTAACAATGGCCCCTACGGGGGCCAACACCCAACGGAGACATTACCATGACCACACTACTACAAATTGCTTTTATCTTGTCTGTAATGACCTATGCGCTAGTCGGCTTTGTGCAGGGTTATTAAGATGGAGTACGAACCCATAAACATAGCAGGGCTGAAATACAAACAACCAAAACGCAATTGGTTTAACCGTATGCGCGTTAAGCTGATTGATTGGCAGATTCAGAGTTGTTACAAAAGAGCCGCTCAATTAATTGAAAAGGCCAAAAAATTGGAGGACAAATAATGTTTAGAGACTCAAGAGTCACCATCACACCCGAAGAAGATAAAAGCTATCAAAGCCCACCTGAGCGCTTATTGTTTTGCGCGGTAATTAACTCAGCGTTAAACGATGCTCGTATGGCACCCGCTGATAAATCATTGATTGCCCGTGAAGCTATGGATTTCTTGTTAACTACGCGCTCTGATCTTTATCTAGAATTATTAGAGTTTGAACCTGAAGCGTTTAGACAAGGATTGGTACGCACCCAGCATTTAGAGTGTACGAGGCCATTAGATTACTTTGGAGAAAAGAAAGAGGGCCGAATGGCCTCAATAGAAAGCGAAAACAAAAAGCGCAGAGTGTTTCGGTACAACTACAAATTATTAAAATCTCAAATGTTTAACACACCAATCCCATTTAACATGATTTACGAAACCTCACCTTTGGTAACTAGACGATGAAGCATCTCGCAGAACTTAAACCCACTTGGAAGCCCATAGAGACTGTTCCTAAAGGCACAAAAGTTTTGCTTAGACTCAAGTACGGTACAGCCATTATCGGCGTGTATTACCCTGAGATTGGTGCAGAGTGGTGGTGCGGTTTACCCGTGTTTACAGAAGAACAAAAACAGGAGCTGAACAAATGAAAACATTAAATACAAAATTGATTGTGATCTGGTTGTTGGGTGTCGGTACATTGTCTTTTTGGTTATATGACATTGCCTTTAGCGCTGATACCGTGACCGTTGATTCTAAGCATTGGCAATGCACTGCAAGTCAACCAAAAGGAATAAATGCCGAGTGTATGCGACTGGAGAAAAAACTATGATGACAATCACTTGGAACGATAACGAATTAGACGTACAAGGCAGGATTATTAAATATTACCCAGCAACAAGAAACGCACACGCTGAAGGTGGTGATGTTGAAATAGAATTTATCTGGGCAGCACTTAAAACTTTTAACGGCGAGTATGTAAAAGTCGACATTATGCCGGTCTTAAGTGAGCGGGATTTTGAAGAAATTGAAGAGATTATTTTAGAGAGCAGAAACGATGAATAAAAGACACAAACACTATGAAGTCATTGTGGCTTGGGCTGAGGGGAAGGATGTGCAGTTTAAATATTGGGATGAGAAGCAATGGCGTGATTGGGGATACACTAGCTGCCCTTCTTTTACAGTAACTTCTGAATGGCGCATCAAACCTGAACCTAAGCCGGATGTGGTGGTAGAACTTAAAGCATTTGATGGGGAAGCTTGGATTAGTCGTGACGCAAACCTTCGTCTTACCTTTTCAGGAGAGGATGGCAGACTAATTAAAGCGGAGGTGATTAATGTGTGATTTAGATTGGTTTGTGTTTTATTTCTTTATGTCATTTAGTGTAGCGCTGTTGACTTCGTGTATTGCTGAAGATCTTTTGCAATTAAGAAAGAGGAAGAAGAAATGAGAAAAACTCCATCAAAAATCTGGCTCGATGAAGATTGGAGTGCATGGCAACATGCCGACCAAGGGGAAGGTAAAGCAATAGCATACATTCGAGAGGATTTAGTTGATGAGCTTTATGAGGCTTTGGAAGAGTGCGTGAAGCAGAACGTCGGATGTTCTGCTAGAGATATGGCAGAAGCCGCCCTTGCCAAGATTAAGGAGGAACAATGAACGACACAAAATTCACGCCGGGGCCTTGGCGCTTTGAGGTTGATGGAGATACCAATTACGCAAAGATTTTTTGTTCATCGAACCCGCATGACGGAGATAACCTTCGAGGTTACTGCGGCAAGCATAACGCCAACCTAATCGCCGCCGCGCCTGAGTTGTTCGACTGCTTACAGAGATGCCTTGATGAAATGGTGTGGATTGGGCCAAAGGCTAAAAAGACAGCAGAGGATTCCCACGCCGCCCTTGCTAAGGCGCGGGGGGAAGCATGAGTACCGCAACCGAATTGCTGAGATGGATATATGACGATCTTGAACGAGATACAAAGCTACCTTTGTGGCTAAGGGATAAAGTTCGAGATTTCCTCGCCTCCGAACCAGAATCCGATAAGCCTGTTGCGTGGATACGGAAAAACGGTTTACGTTTTAATGCAGACATCGAGCCGGATGGAGAGGAAGAAACACCACTCTACCTCCACCCCGCCGCGCAAGAAAGGAAGCCTATGACTCAGGAGGAAATTGATAAAGGGTTTTCACTAGATTGGTTTTACGGTTCGTTTGTAGAAGGCATTCGTTTTGCAGAAAAACATCACAATATTAGAGAATGATTATGAGATACGCACTAACACTATTTATTTTAGGATCAGCTATTTTGTACGGAGTCGCTAAAGCTGGGTCTGTTGGTTGTTACCAATTTGGAAATATTACGCAATGTTCTAACGGAGTATCCGCGTACCAGTTTGGGAACATAACGCAAATTCAAACGCCTCCCACAATACAACCGCCTGCCATACAACCAATACAGCCAGTAATCCCAATTCAACAACCGTATCAACCAATTTATCAACCATATCAACCATATCAACCATATAGATAAAGTAAAGCCCCTAAACAGGGGCTTTGTCTATTAAGCGGAAGCGGTTGGAGTAGCTTTTTGTAGCTGTTCCGTTACATCACGCTCAATCTTTTCAATAATCGGCTTTACTTGCTTGTAAGCACCTGCATTTAAAGCACCTAACACAATATTTAATTCATCCAAAGTTAAGGTAAGAGTAAATTCATTCATAGTTGCATTTAATTTGTAAAATTATGTCATAAATAGTGTGTTGTGGAGTTAAATCAATGTTTAATCCAGAACCACAATTTATTGTAGCACAGCCGGAAACTGCAATTATTTGGATTCCGATTCCCACTTTTTTAAAAGTGAACCAAGATCATCAGCCGGTAAATGAGAGGCCCCAAAAATTGCTAAAGCTAATGCTTCTATTGCATGTTCTTGTCCATCTGTTAATTGATATAAACCAAAAGCAGAAATGATTAACATGATTCCGCGCCAAGTTGATAATTCACCCAGTCTATTCAAAATAAATTGTTTCATTTAGTTTCTCTCTTTTTTAAATAAGCAACTGCTAATTCTACGCCTAAATTAGCTTCCCATTGCAACAATTGAAGACCAATAATTTCTAATTCAGCAAGCACACCTGCACGCTTAGAAGCGTCATCAATTTCTTTATCAGCCCAGCGTTCTACAGTAGCTAATATCCTAGCAAATACATCAGAGCTAAGAATTAAGTTAGCAAATGCTTGAATAGCTTCCAAAATAATAAAGTTCATCTTCTATCCTCCAGTTTTGTTTCAATACGGCCAATGGCCAACTCAATACGACTTAAACGCAAATCAATTTCTTTAGCTTGTTGCTCGTGTTTGTCTTTATGAGACTCTAAGCTGTTCTCTAATTGCGAAATGCGGTAATCATGATTTTGAATTAAAACCCATGTTGCAATTGCTGCGCCAATAAGAATTAATCCAGAATCCAACCACTTTTGCATCTCCGCGCCTCTCATTATATTTTTGATAGTTGAAAGTGCATGCCATCTGGTTTACTCCATGTACCGCCCCAATCAAACCCAGCATCAGTAAAGCACTTCACTAATTCAGGTGACATAGTGGGCTGTTTACCAAATTGATTCCAAGCCGCATTTATGTCGATAGCAATACCCCAAGAGTGTAGAGAACTAGAAGTAGCGCCACGCTTCCGGCGAATATTAAAACAACCATCCCAAGTACGAATTTGAGCAACCAACCCTCTCGATATAACATTTGCAAAAGCAATACCCAAAGGAGCAACAAGGTCGCGGTTACAATATATACGTTTAGGTATCGCTCCATGTTCTAACTCAGTTGGTACATCCCAAAGCACCATAAACTTTTCGGTTTCAGGTGGGCCATATTTTTTAAGGGCTTGTTGTGATGTAATCATGTCTTAATGCAATACATTAATGCAATGTTAATAGGTCTTGCTTCTGCACCAGAAGACTGTGTGCTTATTCCTGTACCGGCTCCCTGAATAGAGATACCAGTTCCGGCACCATTAGTGCTAAAGTTACCAAAAGAACCAACAGTTGACCCGTTGGTCGGTCCATTTGGACCGCCACTGGTAGCTGCATAACCAGTTATTGTGTGAGCATGACCAGGATCATTGACGCCGTGAGCATGGCCCGGATCATTTATGCCGTGAGTATGCGGAGCGTTACTTGCAGTCTGAGTCGATCCTAAAGTTCTTCCAGAATCTATTGAGCTTCCGTCTGACCAGCCGCGAACAAAATAACCTCTTAAGTCAGGAATGTTAAACGTGGTGCTGCCGTCACCTGTGCCGTATGTTGTACCAATTGCATTAAAGAGAGTGGCGTATATTGTTCTTGAAATAGCAGAACCATTACACTCAAGATAACCAGTAGGGGCAGTTGCACCGGCATAGTTAATGATCATACCTGAAGGAGAAGACAGAGCAGCACTGATTGGCCATTGAGACCCAAAGTTAGTGCTGTCAACACCTAAATTTAAAGTAGGGCTTGAGTAATCAATGTAAATTTCATGGTTAGATCCAGCCGTAGTTGTGCCAGTCTGAACCGCAACCGGAATACTTGAAGGATTGGTTTGAATCAAGCCATATTGAAATGATGACAATCCAGAATCAAGCGCATTTCCAGCATCCATTCTAAGTGTTATGTTTGTAACACTTCCAGTAAACGATGCAACCGAAATAGTTCCGTATTGAAGCCCGGAAGCGCAAGATAATTTAAGCCTTCTATTTACCTGAAGAATGGCCCTATTGTCACCACTTACACTGAAGCTTGATGAGGTTAGGAAAGTTGGAGTACCACCGAAAGTCTCCCAATCTCCAGATAACAACAACAAAGTAGCATCATTAATGCCTGAGATTTGATCATAGGTTGAAATAGTGACGCCATGCGTCTGACCAGATAACGGTGGTCCTTCAAGAACAATCTTGTAATATTGTCCTGCTTGCAACCAGATTTCACCGCCTGTTTCACCTCTAGCATCTAACTGAATAGGGTTAGTCCATGCAGTTAAGGCCGTGCCATCTGTGTATGCTGTTAAAGGCGTAGTTGTACCTGCCGCATAAAACCACATTAAACCGCCGGCTAAGAATTGAGCGTCATTGCTCCACTGGTTTTCTTGAAGTATCGGACAAAGGTTAGCTGCTGACATTATGTAATCCTCTTATCTAAATCTGCGCTTCAGGTATTCTGGAACATTGGTTGTTGTGCGCTCTAACATTTTGGAAATACCAGAAGGTGCTTGACCCGCATGATACGCATTTAATAACTGTTGGAACTGTTCAGGATTGCGTAATGCTTCATCTAAAGCAGCAGCGCCTCTTGATCTACCTAAAGCATCTACCATATTTAAAATGGTTGCAGTCTTGCCGCCACCAGGCACTAAGCCTGACTTCATGAGTGATGTTAAATACGTTGCGGTAGGTGAGCCAGAAACCGCTCTAGCGCCTTTCTGAGCGTTTTCTAAAGCAGACATAGCCATTGCAGCGTCATCTAGGAAGCCGCGCCCTGAAGGTGTCAGACGGTCAATTTCAGACGTACCTAATTCTTTAGTGGTAACGTCTGATGCTGCCTTACGCATTTTGTATGGTGTAATAGAGCGGATGGTAGTACCAGGAATAACAGGAGCGTTCTTGAACATATCTAGGACATCTCTAAACGCTCTACCCTCTTCAATGGGTCTAATCTTATTTACATAAGTTGATAAGTATTTGTCCCATTCACCCTGACTAGCAGCGCTTAATCCTTCATCTAGCGCTGACTTTAATTCCATTGCACCTTTACGGTTGGATTTAATCGCATTGGCTAATCTGTCGTTAGGACCAGCCATTCCTCTTAAAGCGTCATCAATTTGCTTTCTAGCTGCGTATAAATCAGAGGGATCAGGTCCAGTTGGATAACCTGCACCTTCTGGTCCACCTAAAGCAGAACGTTCAGTTGCTTTTATGGTGCTTTGCAATGGAAGTGATGCTCTGCCAACCTCACCAGGACGAACGCGCATTTCTGCCATTGTCTCGGTTAATGGTGCAGTCATTTCAAAAACAGTAGGAGACTTTCTAGCCTTTTCAAAAGCGCCTTGTCTTAATGCTCCAGTTTCTTCATTAAGCTTTTCTATAGCCAAGCGTTCTTGCTCACCTGTTAAAGCTCTCTTTTCTAAACCAGCAATGATGGCTTGCTGATTCTCAATATCACGTTGCATAAAATCAGCAGGCGCCCTGTTGCGAGCGTTCATTTCAAGCTCTAACAATCTAGGATCATCTGTAATCATGCCAACAGTCGGTTTTACGCCCTCAGCGCGTCCAAATGGAGGCAAAACAGGACCCGCTTGTCCTGGTGGTGGAACATTGCCATACACACTAGATAATTCTCTTGGAAGCGTTGCACCGGCTGTTTCCCTAGATATTTCTCTAAGAGCGCCGTACTGTGGATTAATAATGCCACGCCCGTATCTAGCCATGCCCGTTATGCCTTTTGCAGCCGGTCCCATAACTTCAGGCAATACAGCGCCACCTACAGCGCCTGTGGCTGTAGCTTGTGAGCGTTCAAAAGCGTTTGAATAAGGACTTAAACCGGCTTGTGCGCCACCTAATAAAGCATTGAGGCCAATTCGCCCCGCTGTCGTTGTTGCTCCATAAGGAACTGCCATGCTTTCTAAGGCCATCATTCCAATATCACCCGCCTTAGTTAAAGATGGTGCATTTTCAGATTGCTGAGTCAGTTCTTCACCTTTCTTTTGCACAAATTCACGGTAAGGTGAGTATGGTTGCCCCATTTCACCTGAAATCATGCGTCCAATGTCTGAACCAATCTCTTGTGCGCCAATCAGTTGTTTTGTTAAACGTAACTTCATGCCTTCAGAAAGGCTACCTATATCTGTGCGCTCTAGTTCTTTCTTGGGTTTCTTTTTTGCAATGCTTAATGCTTTTGCAAAAGCGTCCTCTTCAGAACCAACGGGTTTATTACTTAATGCGGATGCAAACTCTTCATATGTCATAGCCATTATTGCGCTCCAGAAGATTTGTTCATCCTCTTGAAAATTGTCTTTGCTGACTCTTCAGATAAATATCCATTATGTACAGCATCAATCAATTGTTCAGGTGTCATTTCTGCTTTTTGTGCAATAAATGCCTCTTGATCTCTATAAAATTCATCAAGCGCAGCTAACCTGTTTTTAATTGGTTCATTAGATGCAGGATCACCAACCGCTTGCAATCGTGCTTGATATTCTTTATCCGATTGAGATCCTGGTGCAAAAGGAGAAGATTTTGCAAGCTGTTGGGTAATGACTTGCAGTTGTGCCGTAGCATCTCCACCAGGAATTGCTACACCAAACACTTTTGCAATTTTACTAATGCCTGATTCAAGATCACCTTCAATAGATTCCCGAATCAAATTACGAACCTGTTCAGGTGGTTTTGCTCTGAAATAAGTATCAATGGCCCGTTTATCCGCAAGCTTTTCTTCTGTGGTTAATTTGGCTTTAATTTTGGCTTCTTCTTCAGCCCCTGCAACGGTTGCTTTTTCTTCTGGCGT
>Ga0316218_1000893_pt1 | contig 36807 bp, 39 predicted proteins | sample TBH18003metaG_FD_203634 | JGI IMG/M metagenome (GOLD analysis project Ga0316218, IMG submission 203634) | Freshwater microbial communities from Trout Bog Lake, Wisconsin, USA - TBH18003 | ecosystem: Environmental > Aquatic > Freshwater > Lake > Hypolimnion/Profundal zone | place: USA: Wisconsin...
AAGTACCGCCATTAAAAGATTTTGTTCCTGTTATAGTTTCACTTCCTGCTAAATGCACAACTGCATTATCATTTGCTTTTACAATACCTAAACTATCAATAGGTTTTTGTACTCTTGCTCTTGAAGCATTAAATGTACTATCACTTGAAAATGTTTTATTGGGATAAGTCCCCGTTATTAAAGTTGCATAACCCGCTATTGGGTTAAATTGTGCGGGTACAACTATTGCTGCGGCTGCACTATCAGCTATCCTTCTTGCATTCCATATTGTTGCAAATATTGTTGAATCGGTTGCACTTGCATTTGTCTGTAATTTCATCCACATTCCATTATAACGATAATATAAATTACCATTTAATCCTACAAATCCGTATCCTTTACCACCTGTACCATCATAGTAATTTATTTGTCTACCTATTGCTGTATCTCCGTTATTAGTTACTATAAATCCTGAATCAGAAGATAAAGCACCCTTTGAATTATAATTAGTTGTTGGACTACCTACTGTTTGTTTATTTATAAATTGAGCATTACCCAAATAACATATTAATATTAATGATAATGATATTAATAACCGTTTCAATGACATATTAAAAAGTTTTAAAATAAAGACCTGTTACTTCATCTCCTGTTTGTAATGTATAATTTACGAATGTAATTGTACCCGTACTTGAATTAACGGAAAATCCTGACCCTAATTGAAAAGCACCATTATTTATAAAAATAGTATTCCATCCTAAAGAACCTATTAAGTTATTATCTTGATATGTATTTACGTTTGCTTGACCTGATGTAACGGTAAATACTAAAGTATAAGGATAGTTTACAGGTATTGATGGTATAGTTCCTGTTGGTACTACTGTACCTGTTGCATTACCAAATATTTGTTGTGCCTGTACAAGATACTTACCACATAATGAAATAAGATAATTAACCAATGGTATTAATGTAGGACTTGTTGGGTAATTAGAGTATTCAAATTGTATAGCTTTTCTAACAATATAAATTAGTCTTGGTGTTCTTTTTACTATTGAATTACCCAAAAATAAAGTTTGATTTAAGCTATCGTCTGATGCTAATACCTGTGATACTTCTGCATATCCAATATTTGTAGGTATATCTGCCATTAGAATATAAAGTTTGTATTGTTTACAATATCGTATGCTTGATTTATTGCTGTTTGCGCTGACTGTTGTAAACTATATACTGTTGCTTGTGTTGCATTATCTACAAACATTTGCAAATCTGTCATTCCTTGAAAGAAATTTTCAGCATTAATTATATTGGGTTGTGCTGTTATCTGTTGAATTAACCCTACCTGAAATGTATTTATATTACATAAGAACGTACATATTTTTGAAGATGTATATGTACTACCTGTTTGCGGATTAGTAGAAGTTAATACCAATACTATATTCAAAGAATAATCTTGTGGTATAGGTACTGTAATACTATCGCTTGGATAAGCTGCAAAAGTAAATGACGGCTCATTAGGGAAAGGTAATAAACTACCATCCGTTAAATACAAATAAAGCTGTCTATTTGAAAATGTGTTTTTAGCTTCTGATGAAGCATAATTCGAGGTATCAACAATAGTGATAGTTGAACAGTTCGGGGCTTGACTAACCGAAAATGATGCTACAAATGCTGCCATTTAACAAAAGTTTATCAAAACTACTAAATTTTTGTTAAATTACAATGAATTTTAGAAAGATGTTACTTTACCTGTTGATGCACCTTTACCCATCCTATTTTGGGTGTTATATTCATTGCCTACCTTTAATCCCGTACCGCCCACTATTATACCCTTCATTATACCTGTAAGAATATCGCTTGTTTGTGCTTCACTTAACCCTTCGTTTCTCATTCCTTCGTACACAGTTTTAGCTACTTCTGATGCAGGAATAGGTAAATGGTTTGAATAAATATATTCTTTCCATGTTAATTTATGGGCAAATTTATTTAATGGCTTATCATTTGAGTATGGCATAGTATTACCACTAAAATCATGTGCTGTTGTAAAATCCTTTACCGTACTTATTGCAGGGTGTAATTTTGATGCACCATATTTATAAACAGTTTTTATTAATTCATCTGCCCTTGTTTTTCTACCTAATTCCTGTTTATTTTCAAAAGGTATATATAATAAATGCCCCAAAAATCTAATTGCAGTCATTATACCACCTATACCTATCGTATGATTTGCTATTTTAAAGTCCAACCAATCACTTTTTGTTGGGTCTGTATAGTTTACCTTATCATTTGAGCCTGATGCCTTTAATAAGGCACTATTTATGCCTAATGCACCAAAATAAGCCCCTAATATATATGCTGATTTTGAAGCGATAGCTTTTGCTGCTATTTTTTCACCCTCTGATGATGTTTTCCAATTAGCAAAAACATTTGCTGCTTCATAGGGGTCTTTTACAAGTCTTTCATACTGTGATGTAATTAATCTTGGGGCAAAGAATATATTATCTGCAACTGCACCAACATCTGCACTTGTAGAACCTGTTGAATGGTTTACTAAATCCCCTATCATTTTTAATGCACCTTTATTATTCCTTTCACTTACGGGTAATTGATTGTATAATTTTTTGAAATAATCCATTCTAAATTCCTTCAAAGTATTAAATCCCCTTGTACCCATTTCACTAATATATTCACCAAATAATTTAAACTTTGGCATATCATCCGAAATTATACTTGGGTCAACCTTAACCCCAGCTTGTAATGCTTTTGTATATAATGGGTCATTTACTAAATGTTGCATTGCCTTTTCATAATCTGCCGTTTTACCGAAAACACGTTTATATTGATTAAAAAAACTTTTCCAAAATATCTTTGATACTGACGGGTCAAATACATTCATGCCACCATGAGTAACCATACCAACTGTACCATGACCTGTTAATAATATTGACCTAAAAAATTCAGGAATTAATTTAGCCCACTTTACCAATGCGGGTGTTTTAGCTTCATTAATCATTCTTTGACCTGCTGCTAATACTTTTTTATACCTGTATTGTTTTTTAAATATTTCATCTGAAATTTCACGATTACCCTTTGGTGATTCTATTGCATCCAATACTTGTTTAGAAGTTAATCCTAAATCTTTTGAAACTCCATTTAATAATTCAGGCAATGATGCACCTTTATCTAAATACTCTTTTTTAGCATAATCCCATATAGATTTTGATTCTTTAAGTGTAAATTTATTGTCTGTTTTATCTAAAAACATTTTTATTAAATCATCTTTCTTTTTTACTGCTATCTCTGTTTCCGTTGGCGGTAATTCTTTAGATGGTATTAATCCTAAATTCTTTTTAGCTTCAAATATTTGTTCTTTTAAATCTTTTTCTTGTTCGGATAATTCACGACTTGGCTTTTTTTCTTTTACAATACCTTGTCTTAAATCGTCTAATTGTTTTTCCAAATTAGCTATTCTTGCAGCTTCTTTTTTATCTGCTATCTCTGTTTCCGTTGGCGGTAATTCTTTAGATGGTATTAATCCTAAATTCTTTTTAGCTTCAAATATTTGTTCTTTTAAATCTTTTTCTTGTTCGGATAATTCACGACTTGGCTTTTTTTCTTTTACAATACCTTGTCTTAAATCGTCTAATTGTTTTTCCAAATTAGCTATTCTTGCAGCTTCTTTTTTATCTGCTATCTCTGTATAATGAGATTCTAATTCCTTACCAAATCTTTCTTTATCATCATCGGATAATTTTTTATACCAATCTGCATCTTTTACTTTATCTACAATGGCTTTAATTCCATCTGCTATTTCACCGCTTTTTTCAATAGCCCTTGCACCTAATTCTACTAAGTCATTCCATGATACACCCATTTTTTGTAATGGAATATCATTACCGTCTTTATCTTTAAATGTAAATTCTTTTTGTTTTAATTTTCTGAATTGGTTAGCTGCTTTTTTTGCTTTTTCTGTAAATGTTTTAGGCTTTTCTTCTGTTCCTTTTTCGGATAATTTTTTACTTAAATCTTCAATCTGCTGTTTAAGTTCTTGTGTTTCTTTATTTAATCTTTCGATTTGTATTTTTTGGTCTTTAGATAAAGGTGTTCCTTGAGCATCTTCTATTTTTCTGCTCATATTAGTAAACGAACCTGTATCTAAATCAGTTTCGCCTTGTAAACTTCTTCCTATTTCACCGAATTTAGTTCCCATTGATTTTAAAATATTTCTACTCCAATCATTAACCTTATCCAATGCTTCTTTATATTCTTTACTATCTATTCCAAATTCTGTTTTGGCTTTATCTGCATCCCTTGTTAAATCAACTAAATGCTGTGTAGCTACTGAAATAATATCTGCATTTACCTTATCATCTTCTTTAAATTCTTTAGCTATTTTTTCGGGGTCTGCCCCATTATCAATTAACATTCTGCCACGTTCCTGATATTCTTTAGGTGTTAATACTTCACCTGTTTCTATTTCGGGTAACCCTAATCTTTTAGCTAATTTATTTAATGATTCATGCGAACCACCTACTGCATTATTGTTTTCTTCTTCGCCCAAAGCATTTTTCTTTTCTGTGCCTGTTGGGGGGATTCCTTCATTTTTGGGTTTAGTTTCTGTGGTAGTTCCTGTTGGTTCGTTAGGTCTGCCCACTTCTTTGCGAATGGTTGTTTCGTTGCGAACGCCCATTTCTCCTGTTGTTTGCTTTGGAATGGCATTTTCTTCTGTTTTAGGTGTTAATTTTTGTTTTTCTACTTGTTCAGGCATTTCAACTGTTACGCCCGATTTTTTACCGATTTCATCCATTGCTAAATTAGCAGTATGTATTGCTCTTGGCAAATCAGATGATATTATTTTAGGTGGCTGTTCCCCTAATTCAGCACCTACTTCTTTAGCTTGTTTTATTCCTTTGGGTGTTAAATTAGTTTCGTCATTTCTAAATTTACCTGTTAGATTATCTTCTGTTTGCCCATGCCTTGCTATTTTTATTTTACCACCTTTACCATTATCGTATGTTTCTATATCTCCGTTATTAGTTGATTCTTTTGTATAATGGTCTGTAAATAGTTTAGCTTGTTCGGGTGTTAAATTATTCCAATCTGCATCTTTAAATTCAGGTTTATCTTTTAATGCTTCATAAGTTTTTAATGCTTTTAATACTGAACTATGTGCTACTATAACACTATTATCAGGATTATTTGCCTTATCTTTTTCATATTGTCCTACAACTCTACCTACAAAGTCTTGCATAGTTTCACCTTTTGGATTTTCTGTTCCTTCATCCAATGGTACATTAAACTTCTTTATGTTTTCTGTTTGTTGTTTTTTAGTATCTGTTTGACTTTCTACTGATTTATCTAATTTAGCATCGGGACTATTTTTTAATAGTTCTTCATTACCTTCAATCGGATATTTTTTACCATCTAAAATAAAATGTGTAAATTCTTGTTCCCCTTCATGATTACCTGCATAAGCTGTTCTATAATTAGGTGTTGTTTCTATATTATCATGTTCGGGTACTATGCTTTCTTTTCCTTTTGGTTTTGTTTCTTCTGCTTCTCCGATAGGCTGATTAACTTCTTCCGTAATAGGCTTTTCAACTTCTGCGGGGTGCTGTACTTTATTTGCTTCATTTATTTTTTCTCCTGTTAATTCATCTGTTTCAAAATTACTTGCGGGTACTTGCCCTTGTGTTATTTTAGCTGCTGTAATTTTGTTTTGTTTAATTTGATTATCGTTTTCTAAATCTTCTATTTGTTTATTTGTATCTGCATCAAATGTTTCATTACCTGTTAATGTAGATTTTAATTGTTTTATCTTTTCATTATTACCATCAATTCCATTTAATAAACCTGCATAAGTTGGTATATCTTGTTCGGGTACTTTGCCAACTACTTTATTTCTTGCATTTTGGTAGTCATCAAGTGATTTTTTTACTTCTTCTGCATTAGGCATTTTATTTAATGCACTTTCTACTATCGGATGTATTTCGGGTTGTAAAGCGTATTCTTTAACCGCACTTTGAGCATATTTTGGCAACGATGGCAATATTGGCAATGCTTCCATAACCGCAGTTAATCCTGCGCCATTAACGATGGCATCTTTTACTCTTTTTTGCCACCCTTCTGTATCATATCCCTGTTTACCCTTTATTAATTCTTCACTGCCTTGTGTAGCACCACTAATTGCAGAAAATAATGCAGTTCTTTTTGCTGCATGACCTAACGCATTTAATAAATTTTCTGCGGGTTTTGGTGATGGTAATACACCACCAAATAGCATTGATTCCATTGCTGTTTGTGGTATCGCTTGTGCTGTTGCATCAACATCTGCTTTTTTTGATGCTTCTGCATCATTTACGCCTTTATTTTTAAGTTCATTAAATATTTCATTTGATTTTGCAGCATAGTTTTTAGGATAAGCCATTGCAAATGCAGTAGATAATTTTGAAACAGTACCACCCGCTAAATTTGTTGGACTAAAATATGTTATATCTCCACCTAACCCACCAATAGTAGGTGCTAAATTGCTATAACTTATATCATTACCACCTGTTTGTCTATTTATATCTTGAAGTCTTTTACCTTCATCAGTATTAAATACATTTAATGAATGTATCATTGAACCATAAGGGTCTTTATCTACTGATTCTAATTCTGCACTTTGCTTTTTTTCTAAATTGGTATTATCTCCACCTGTTAAAGCATTAACACCTTTTACAATACCATAAGAAGCATTTAATAAATTTCTATTTAAGTTTCTGACAAAACCTTGCATTGCACTTGCATCCCTTTGAAAAGATACATTCCCATTATCGTCTTTATGAAGTTTTAAATTACCGCTATTAACATCTTTTTGAACTGCATTTTTTTCATTTGCTAATGTAGCATCATTAACTTCAATTCCTTTTGCTTGTAATCTTTTTGTTGCTGTATTATTTAAAGCATTATCCTGTTGTTTTTGGATAGCAACTAAATCGGGTTGTTTTATTTTTGCACTTGTACTTTCAGAAACATTGCTTGGCACACCAATACCACTTGCAGGCTTACCTAATAATTGGTTAATATCATAATCCTTTTTCGGTTTTTCTTCTGATAGAGAAGTAGAACTTGTAGCCAAAGATGGCGAAGCTGATTGAATAGTAGAACTTTCGTTTTTTTTTAAAATGCCTAATGGGTCTGCTTGTGCAGCAGGTTTACCTAATATACCTAATGGGTCTTGTTGTGGTGTATTATCGTCTAAAACTTCGTCTGCCATTTAATTATTTTTTAGCTGTTGCATTGATATAATCTATTGCTTCAACGGCTTTTACTAAAGGATTATTTTTATCATCTTTCAATGAATGATATTGTTCAGCTATTTCTTTAGCTAAGTCTTTTAAACTTCCTTTGTATGGTTCGCCTTTTATGTAGGGGATACAGTTGCCCATGATTTACGCTTGATTATTGTCTTTATTTTTATCGGAAGATGCTATAATATTATTCAGCTTTATAATTCCTTCCTTGCCAAAGTTAGCAATCATTCTCTGAAAGTGAGGTTCATTTTTTATACCCTTATGCTTTGCGGCTTTTTCAAGCAATTCAGGGGTTAAATCTTCACCGTACTCTTTTGTCACACCTTCTTTATGTAGCAGGAATCTTAATGCATCTAAATCGGCTTTATTTTCGGAAGTACTTATTTCATGAACATCTGATGTTTTACCATACACATCTGCGGGTAAATCCATAGAGTATTCATGCGGCGGTCTCCATTGTCCTGCGGTTACTGGCTTGCCGAAACTTTCATCATGGTATTTTTGCCATAATGTATTTTTCATTTCAGGAGTGATAGCCTTATTCCTATTTATGAACGCCCACGCTTCATTAGGTGACATTTGGGACATTGTAGCCTTGAATGGGCTGTAAACCTTTTCTTGGTTTCCGCCGGCTGTTATATGCCCTATTTCATGTGCTTTTGTTACACTTGAATCTCCTTTTGCTAAAACAACCTGTGGGACTCCATTAACATCAGAAGTGCTTGCCTGTACATCTTTATTTTCAGAGGTATAGAATTGTGCTTTTTTTAAATAATCAATTCTATCCTGAATTAATTTATCAGGATTTTCTACACTCATACCCTCCAATCTTTTTTTATAAGTTGGTGATTGTACATAATCTATTTTTTCTTTTATCTGCGGATCGAGTTTTGTTGGTGGTGGATACACTCCACCATCTGCTGCCGTATCGAGTTTTGTTGGTGGTGGATACACTCCACCATCTGCTGCCGTATCGAGTTTTGTTGGTGGTGGATACACTCCACCATCTGCTGCCGTATCGAGTTGTTTTGGCAATGTATTTACTATTGTAGTAATTGTTTTATTATCCCCTTTCTTAAATAAATTCATTATTCTTTGCCGCCATCTTTTAGGAATAATAGCTTCTTTACCGTCATCGCTTTTTATTTTTAATTCCCCACCTTCTGCATTAACTGTTTGTCCGTTTGCATTAACATCTACTCCACCATCTGCATGACTATCTTGTCCTACTAAATCTTGTGAAATACTCCATGTAGGATTACTTTTTACTGCTGCTTTAGTAGTTAATCCATCTGCTGCTTTTGGTTTTATATTACCTGCTGATATTGCACTTTTAATTTGTTCTTCTGTATATCCTTTATCTAATAAATCTTTATGAGAATAAGTCTCACCTTTTATGTCATAATTTATATTTTCAGGTGCATGATAATCTTCGTATGCTTTAACTGCTGCATTTGTAACTTGCGCTTTAAATTTCGGTGTCGTTTCACCCTTTACCATTAATCCTGCAAGTTGGTTATGGTCTAATTTATCTAATTTATCTGTACCCGATTTATCTACTGAACCATCGGTATTTCTCTTATATCTTACTCCGAAAAATTGTCCATTAGGTGCTTTAACAACATCATCATAAGGTACTTTAGTAGTAGTTACATACTTTTGTCCTAATGAATTTAATTTTGTTGTAGCGGCATTAGTTACTAATTGGTCTATCTGATTTTTTTCTAAAGGTAATACGCCCCATGTTTCTTTACCTTTAGTTGTAGTAATAGCAATAGGGTTTTTATCTGCTGCTCTACCTGCATCTATCAATACATTTTTATTACCTTCAATAGCTTCTTGTTCGTTTCTTTGCCTCTTTAGTTTATCTAATTCAGATTCCCTACCAAAAGTTAAATTACTTGTGAATTGTGCTTGGTTTCTTTGTGCTGCTTGTTCTGCTGCCTTTTTAGCTTCCCAATCTACTATTGGCTTCCCTTCGTGTGGTTTGTACGCCCCATTTTTATCAATCAACATTGCTGTTGCTAATTCTTCAGGGTGTTCTATATCTATATCATGTCCATAATTTTGTTTAATTATGTTATTATAATAATCATAAGTTGGATTGTTTAATCCATTACCATTTTTACCATGTTCATTTACTATTTTATCAACTTCTCCCGCAAGTTCCCCACTATGATATAACTGTTCTCCCATTGCTGCAATTCCCTTTAAATCTTTTGCAGTTGGTTTATGAACTACTGTTACATTTCTTGTATAATCAGGATTTAAATCACCTAATTTTCTTTGTGATACATCTTCTTCACCTGCAAATTGTGATGGTAAAAATTTTTGTAATTTTTCATCTTGTTCAAGTGATAATGGTTTTGGATTAAATAAATTACTATCAAAATCCGCTTCTGATAATGAAACGTGATTAGGGTCATTTATAGGTAACGCTTGTTTATCTAATAAATCCCTACCAACTTTAGATACTCTACCTGCTCTATTTGGGTCTAATTTTAATTTAGTTGAAAGCGCATCTATTTTTGCTTCATTTTTTGATTGCCCTGTAAGCCCCAATGCCTTATTGTATAAATCATTATTTTCTCCCCATGCTTTACCATTATCCCTATCGGGGTGTTGTATTAAATCTTTATTTTGTTGCCAATGTGATTGCCAATCATTTTTAGCTTGCATTAAAGCACCTACATCTTGGCTTCTCATTCCTGCGGGTGTTAATGACCTACCCTGTTCTTGCATTTGTTTAGCAAAGGCATCCGATTGTGCTTGCCTTCTTGCCAACATATTAGTATAAAAAGTAGTAAATGGTGTTGTATTTAAAACAACATTACCACCTGCGTATGGATTGCCTACTATTCCTGTGCTATTATTTGCCATTTTTATTAATAATTTTGACTTGCGTCTATAAATAATGGTTCGCCATCTTTAGGGTATCTGTTAAATAATCCTGTATATCCTTGTTGCGGATTGCTTAATTTATTATTAAACCCACCCGTTGTATTTACTGTTTGCTGAATACCCATTGACGGATTTGGCGTTTTTAAATTCATAAAATTATTATACGCTGCATCTTTATCTGTACCTGTATTTGATGGGTACATTTGCTGTTCTGTTGATATTTCACCTGCACTTTGTATTCCTTGTGATATATTTTGTAAACCCGCATTTAGTAATTGCCCACCTGCTGCTGCTTTCATTGAATATAACTGCGCTTGTTTTTGATATGGCAACATAGAATTAATACCAAATACATATTGGTCATTTGCGTTCTTTTGTCCTGCTGCTTGTCCTAATTGCCCAAATCTTTGTGCATTTTGATTTTCTGCTGCTACACCTGCACCTTGTAAAGCATTATTTGTTTGAGCATTTATAGCACCTACACTTGCCAATCCACCTCGTCTATCTGTTGCTGCATTTAAACTTGTTGCTTGATTATTTTCAATATTTTGTTTTTGCATTTGATACAAACGTGATTGATACGGACTTGCACCATACCTACTTAATGCTTCCTGATAATAGTCATTAATAGCTTTACTTGGTTGTACCTTTGGTGTTTGCAAATTTTGCAATGCTTGTGTGGCTTTATGCTGTTTACCACCACCAATTAAGGCTTGTACTCCACCCGATAAAACAGATGCACCACCAACTGCTGCTGCTATCCAACTCATAGTAATTCTTTTTTATTGTTCAATAATTCTTTGTATATTTTATTTATATCTTCACCAATTACCGAATTAGTATGTGGTTCTAATATTCTATTTTCTATTTCTTCCAAATCGGTTGTATTATCTAAATTCACATGAAACGTACTCCATATAGCATCTTCCCATATATACAAAATTCTTCGTGTTCCTATCTTAGTTGTATCACTAAATGGTGCTTCCATTGTTACCCATTCACCATTATCTATCTTTACCGAAACTTTACCCTTTGATAATACAAATGGATGGTTTGTTTTATGAATCTTAGATGTTACCAATGTACCTGCGGGCATATATATTTCTCGTATGTACATTTTATCGGTAAACCTATGAATCAAAGGACAATCAATCGGTTCTAATTCCAACATTGCTGCTTCCAATTCATCAATTCTATCATCTTCCACCCGTACTATTTCTTCTGTTTCAATCATTACTTTTCATTTAATTGACTTTGTATGAACTTAACCGATGGGTTTATCAAAGTTAAGAATTTACTTCCATCTGTTAGTGTAAATGTTATAACTATATACGTTCCCTTCAAAAAATCGCCATTTAGTAACCCTTTTTGACTATTTGCATCCCTTAAAAATGCTGCTTGGTATTCACCTTCCAAAAGTTTAAAATCACTATCAATTAGCGAACTTTGTTGCGGTGTACTACCGTATGAATATAGCTGTGTGTAAATTGTGGGGCAATTAACGGTTATATTTGAATTTACCTGTACATTCTGCCATGATTTTTTAAACTCGTTAAAATCGTTAAATATGACGGTTACAGATGGCTTAAATTGTGTACCGTAATAATTGCAGTAGGTTGTGTTATTATTGTGTACATACAGTAATCCGTTATTCCATGAATAAAGCGTATTTTCTGCACATAAATAATGGTCTGCACCAAAATCATAAAAAGTAGGGAATACATTAGTTCTTTCAATAAAAGAAAGTGTTTCGGATGCCAATGTTGAACTTCCATTTGTACCGCCCTGTGTTACAAATAATACTTCACTATCCCTATCTTCTAAGAAATTATAAACTGCTATTAATTTAGATGTGCCGCCTGTTGGATAATTATAAGTACCGTTATATTCTGTTAATTTACTACCCGCCCATGTTTGTACTTTAAATTCTTCACTTATTGGGTCTAATCCATTTAAACTTTCCCTTACTAAATATCCCTTAATCGGGTCAAATAAATAAAACTGATAACCATTATGACATACACCTGTTCTTTGTGTTCCTATTCCATAATCACCATCGTAATATTGTACGTTATTTCTTGTTATAATTTCATCAGTTGTAATTAATGTTGTTTGTCCTGCTTGGTTTTTTATAAACTTACCGTATATAGTTGTTACTCCACATTTTCTATTTTGGAATATTTTTAATTGCCTACCGTTTACAATCATTCGTTGCGTATCTCCAAATGACTTATCAAATTCATCAAAATTTTCAGGATAAAATCTATTTGTATTATTTATATTAGTTCCTAAAACATAAGGTTCTGAATATCTAAATAATGTAGAAAAATATTGTTGTAATGAAGTTCTGTCCTGTACTAATGGTCTTGAATCACTATTTGTATATAATGAATAACTATCGCTAAATGAAGCATCATAAATAGGTACTGAAACACTATTCAATACATCTAATCTTAAAGTAAATTGTCCTATTATTAAGTTTGGCAATCCACTAAAATCGGGAGCTTGTGTTAAATTACTTGCTATAATAAAAGCGTTATATCCTGCGGGTACTGTTATTGTTGCATCAAAAGCAAAATCATAGTTTGTATTAATCTGCAATATTTTTTGTTCAACTACTATCTGTAATATCTGATATGTACCACTTGCATTGATTAATTTAACATACATTCCAGAAGTAGTAGCACCTGCTGATGCTTGTAATGATAAAGTATATTCACCCCTTATTCTTATTGAAATAGGACTTGAACTTATATTTTGGAATAAACCACCATTTGATTGTACAGGGTAACTTGAACTTGGATTATTTATTGCGGGTGTATTATTACCTACTACTTCTGTATTACTTTGATGCCCTACTACATAATTTGAAGTAGTTGTATCATTTGCTGCCTGATCAAAATTAACTAAAAATGTAGTAAACTGATTCCCGAATTGATAGTTACCTGCGGGTAAATAATAAGATGCTCCTATTGGTATATTTCTTGTTCTTAAAAAGACATCACCATCAGTTAATGATATTTGATTATCAGCAACATTACCAATGTGATATGCACTTACTGTTCCTGCATTACCTATTCCGTATTGTTGTCCTATTTCATAGTAAACATTGCTATCTGTTGTTGCTGTCGTTGGTTGATGTTCTTGTATGCTATAAATTAATATTTGATAGTTTTGAAAGTTCGGTGTACCGTCAAATTTAAACGTACTGCCAATATCGCTTGTTGGATAATTTATTTGTAAAAATGTTCCTGTTTTTTGTATGCCATTTAATACGGGATTTTGAACAGTTCCTAATATTGCATAATCGTATGTGTATGGTGTAAAAGTTCCTGCTACATTATAAACACCAACTATTTTAACTCTATCTCCTTGTGTAAATTCATAAGAAACTACATTTGAAGTTGATTGTATTTGTTGGTTATAAAGTTGAATATTATCAATTTCTAAATAAGCATATTGGTTTTGTACATACTGACCTATATTACTATAAGCACCATTGGTAATCCACCAAAGATATTTATTGTAAGTAAGTGTATCTGTTCTAACTAAATGATAGTATGTTGCCCATGATGGCGGTGTAAATCCTGATAAATCAATATTAACTAAAATTAATCCATTATTGTTTAAATAATATGCACCGCTTGGTGTATTTATATTAGCTGTTGCATCTGTAATGACTCCATTGGTTCTACCTTTTGAATCGTAATAAACAACCCCATAAGAATATCCTGAAAATGGATAGTGTGCGAATTGTTGTGTATTTGCGGGTGTTGTATTACATAAAGAAAAATAAGCAGATTGTAAAACAACATTTGATAGGCTAATTGTTAAACTATTCCCTGTTGAAGATACATAAGTATATCCTGCTGATACTGCTGCTGTTTGTAAACCTGATAATATATTTGCAATATTTGTATCGGTTGAATTAGTATATGAAAAATTATAATTGGTAATACCAACTTTTGCTCTTACATTCAATCCCAATGGTGGATTGTCTAATGTTGTAGGTAAATTTGTTGTACCGTCATTTGTTCCTACACCTGTTAAATATATTGTTATATTATTAGTTCCTTTTGGTTGATATGCAAAAAATAAAACACCATTAACTGTAAAATAAGGTGCTGTATATGTACCACTATCTGTTATTGCAAATGATGAATTTACATAATTGTATCCTTCTAAAATTCCGCTATATGCAACCGTACTGCCATCTAATAATGCTTGGCAATTTGCTTGTTGTGGTACATAATCTTGAAGTAATACAGTAAACTTTGGGTCTGCTGTAATATAGTTTCCGTCATTTTTAAAAGTATATCTATAAACAGTATTAGATAAAATGCTGAAATATGATTTCTGTAAAGTGTTTACAATAAACCATGAACCCGCTTTACCATTTTGTGTTTGCCTACCGTAAATACGAATTGATTTTACAGTAACATCACCTGTTTCAACATATAAAGCAATTCTTGAATTAGAAGTAGCAGGTGTATTATTTAAAGGACTATAAACTATTGTAGGTAATGGAACTATACTACCTGAACTTATTACACTTTCTTCACCGTCATCATAAATAAATGAATAACAAAATTGAAATAATGAATTAAGTAAATTATTTACTTTGGTAGTATTATCATTTTCATAAGTACATTTAATAGGCATTACAGGTGGTGCTTTTGCAACATCTATATAGCTTCTTTCTATTGTACTGTAAACTGCTGCTAAATATCTTTGAATATTTATTTTAGTTGGTCTAAGTAATGAATCAACAAAAAATAATAAATCACCACCTGTATCTAATGTAGAATTATATGTTTCACCATAAATAATATCAACCGAAGTAATATACATATCGGCTGTAAAGTTTAAAATATCTCCGTCTGTACTAAATCCTGATTGAATTAATCTTTGTATAACACCTGAAACAGTATTGTAAATATAAATTCCATTATTACCTGCTGAATTATAATTAAACCAAAAAAATCTTTGATTAACCGCATCAAAAAAGTTACCGATACATTTATTATTTCCTGATAATGGTAAATAGCTATTAGGTATAACTGTTGTTCCTAATTGGCTTTCTAATCTTTGATTTCCCTTATTACCTCTTGGTATTAAATTCCTTGCTTGTCTATGCCATCCTGCGGGAACAACATAATCGGGGCTATCTAAGTCCATTCCACCAATAAAAGGATGTGATATTACGGGCATAATTTATTAGGCTTTTACTGTCAATCTTTCCATATCTAAATTCAAATTATAAGCATCATTCAGTCTGAAAGTCCGCCATTTAGCATTTGCAAGCCTTCTTTCATTATAAAATGTTGCTTTTAAATCTCTCGTTATTCCAACCTGTCCACGTTTTACATTTGCTGCTTTTTTATCTTTCCACCATAACCATGCTATCAATGCTTCTCTAAACTGCATAGGTGCTTGATAAGTTACTTGTGGATTAGGACTTGCTATATATTCAACCATTAAATAATCGTACATATAATTTTCATTAAGTAGGATTATTCCGTTATTAATATCTACATTAAATGCGCCTACCCAAACACCGCCACTTGGCTGTCCGTATAAATTAGTAAATACATCACCTTGCCAATAATTATAAAAATATGGTGAACTTACATTGTACCAATCAACAAGTATTTTATCATCTACTGATATTGCTTTTCTGTTAGGATATTGGTCGCCAAAAAATGTTAGTTTATCATTAAACCTTAAATCTAATATTTCACCCCTTGAATTAAGAACACCTATTTTTGTATATTGCAAAAAGTCGGGGGGTAAATTAACTGTATTATTTGAATTAATAGGCAATTTTACTGACCGTATTTGATAGAAAAAATCCAACCCCAATTCTTCCATTCCACGAAAACACAACTGCCAACACTTAGCGTATTTTGATACATTACCTTCTGATTCTTCCAAATAGTCATTCACTATCGAATCAATACTTACAAATGCCATTTGCTGTGCTGACATAGTTTATTAATTTTTTAAACAAGCAAGTACATCTTGTTGTTTCATTAAATAAAATTTTTCTCCATCTTTTTCTATTTCTGTACCCGCACCTTTAATATGAAAAATAGTTTGACCTACTTTTAAATACATTGGTTTCTTCGCAATACCATCACCTACTGAAACAACAACTGCCTTATTGCTTCTTTCTTTAAATGAATCAGGAACAAATAAACCGCCATCACTAATACTTTCAGATGCACATGGTTTAACTAAAATATTATCTCTTATTGCTTGCATATAATTACGCTGTTTTTTGAGTTTCCATTCCGTCATTCTGATTATCTATTCCTTGTTGTTTTTCTAATAATATTTTTGGTATGATATAATCATCTAATACACTTAAATAATCATCGGGTACATTTAATATGCTATCTAAATTTGTACTATCACCACCACTAACCATTCTAACCGTTGCTGTAAAATTTGATGAATTTAAAAGTATAGGTGAATTTATAAATACATTTATACCTTCTGTCTTATACAACATTTTATTTTGAATTGGTCGCATTGACCTATAATAAGTAGATTGATTTTCACTTAATGGAACACAATCATAAGATATATTACCTTTACTATCTTTTATTGTTAATGATGATACACCTTCATTTTTAGCCAATGCTAAAGGTATTTGTGGAAGCGTAACTTCATAAACATTAATATCACTTTTACTAATTGATAACCCTAAATATGTTTGGTAAAATCCGTTATTAATATACGGTAACCCATCCATTTGAGCATTATCAACCCAATTCTTTTTTGATGCAAGTCCAATAGCCTCTTGTAACCATGTATTCATTAGGTTATAGCTAATTGTAGAATCGTCTGTCGGTTGAGAATTATATACCAACCGTAACACCTTTTCCAAATATTGATACCTTGTCATTATTGTCCTTTTTGTGTTATTTCATTAGCATACATAGAAACTTCATTAGCTTGAATACTTACCCCAACCATTCTTAATAATCTTGCCAATATTTCAAATAAGTCTGTTATATACCATTGTGGTTGAATACTATTAATTGGGTCGTAAACAGGTCTGCCATTTGCATCTAAAGTATATGCCCAATACATAGGTGATGGTGTTTGAACATAGCTTAGTTTAGACATACCTAATTCATTAGGATAAAATCTAAATCCATCTTGCTCAACTAAATAAATAGGATTTGTTTGTATCGGGTCTATTCTACTATTGTAATAAGATGCTAAACTATCTTGCTGAACGTATTTTATTTTTTTATACCCGTAATAACTCCACATTGCATCTACAATTTGATAATCTGCTGGGTATGGTGCAAATCCTGTACTATCTATGTGTAAATTATATCCGTAAATAAATGGTGTTAATCTTTGGCGTATAACTTCGTTTTGGCTGTATCTTACTCTTGGTTGTGAACGCTGATATTGATATTGTTGAAATTCGCCTAATAAATAATCTAAAAAACTTACCTCGCTTTGTTTAATGTATAAATTAAATTGGTCGGGAGATAAATACCCATTCTGATTTTTATTAATTATGTCTTGGGCTAAATTATATAAATCATCAACTGATATATTCATGACTGTTATTTAACAAAAATTTACCAAATATACAAAAAAAGCCCCAAAGTATTTTATTACTAAAGGGCTTTTATTTTCAGTTAATTATATCAACCAACTACTGATTGCAATCTTTCTAAAAATTCTTTACCTTCGGGCGTTTTTGAAGTAGCCAATTCGATAAGAACTTCTATTGCATTTCTTGTTGGTGGAATAGAACAAATAAACCCACCACTACTGAAATAAGCCCTTCCACGTTCTTTCCCTAAATCTATTTTAGAATCACTTAATGCCTTTCTAATTAAGAATGAAACATCAACAACTAAGCTATCATAAGATTCATTGAATAGTACATGGTTTTCTTCTGCTTTTAGTACATATTCATCCCTTATTGCTTCATCTTTCTTTGGTATTCCATATTCATCAACGGGTGAAACACCTAAATAAAATGCGTGTTTCTTTACCTTTTCAATCGGTGCATCCATAGCTTTACGCATTGCTGAAATCTTTTCTTTACGTTTAGCCAATGCTGCTTCCGCTTGTCTTTGTGGATTCCATTCAAAATACCCATACATACCACCCGTATCTTTTGACGGGTCTTTAATAAAATGCTTTGTAAGCCTTGCATATTTCAAAGCCAAAGTATCTCTTTTGGGTATTCTGCAAACCCTTCCTTCAAATACCAAACTTCTTAAATTCTGCCTTACATAATCTTTATCTAAATCTTTTTGGTCTTTCATCCAAATACTTTCAACACCTGTTAAAAGTCTTGCCTTTTCCATTCTTTTTGTTTCTTCATTATACACTACTTCACTTCCATCAATATAAACCCTTCCTTTCTTTTTACTATTTGCTAATCTGAAAATAACAACTCCATCGGGGTCATTATCTACTTCTTGTTTTTCATCTTGCCCTAATGTGTGGGCTAATCTACTTTGTTCACTTTCTGGTTCGTGTCCTTTATTGGACTCGTTAATGTCTGATAACTTTGCCATTTTTATTTGTTTTAAGTTTAAGGCTTTTCGCCTCTCCCTGTGGGAGATAATTTGTTTAATTAAGCATTTTAGGCTGCCTATTCACCTTCGTAAATATCTTTGTACACAAAAATAAACCCTTTACGAATTGGCTTACCATTGTTATATTGTGCTGCTCTATTAATCGTTCCTTTTGGTACACCTAAATCTATGGATGCTTCTAATGCTGACGGATATTCAACTATTTTATTTTTTTGAATTAAAAGTACAGGTCTTTTTTCACCCTTTCTTTTAATTTCAACCGATTCAATTAGTAATGGATAATTTTCTGTTTTAAACTTAAAAATATATTTTCCTTCAACCCCTGTAATCTTACTATGGCAACTTTCACTTACGCTTGCACGATTAACACCTAATATTTGTGATGCTTCATTAGTGGAAATAAATTCTCTCAAAAATTCACCTTTATGATTATAACAAACAACAGGCTTTCTTGATTTTTCATGACTTTTTTCAGCACCCCATTTAGGTATTTCTCTACCAATAATTTTGCTTGATATTTTTGCTTTTTCTGAAATTATTTTTTTAGTTTCTTCCGTATGTTTTTTACCATAAAAAGGGGCTTTTTCTCCCTTAAATAATTCACTCATGTATTTCCTACGTTCCAAATCGTGCATCCATGTACTTCTTTGACCTTCACCGCCCTTAGTTAAATTCATACCATCAGGGTAATAAAAGTTGTATGTTTTTAATTTTGCAATCCAAAATATTTCTCTTTCATTTAACTTTTCATCCAAAACATTATCTTCAATAATTTCAAGTTTATGGTTATCCCATCCATATTTTTTAATGGAATTAATAACAATACTTGTTCTACCATTCAGCTTATATTTATAATCACTTATTCTTCTTTTCAAATTCCATGTTTTGCCAACATAGATTCTTCCATTTGGATTGGTAATTTTATATATAACTCCCATATATTTATTTTTACCAAAGATACAATTAATATGTCAAAGAACAAAATTAAAGTGGTGTATTTTACAACACCACTTTAATTATAACTTATTGATAATCACTAACTTCCGGGATTATTAACTATAATAAATTGGTTAGCTGCTACTGCTCTCAAAGAACGGTATGTTATCATTTCAACATTATCCTGCATAGTTCCGTTGCTTGGATTTTCAGAAGCACCACCCCATCTCCATACTCTGATACCATTACCAATAGTTCCACCTTTAGGGGGCTGTTGATACATTAAGGTAACATTCTTGTATGTTTTTGAAGCGTCTTTTGCATCCCTTGTTTCACCTTGTGGGCAAATCAATCCGAAATTACGGAAGTAATCTACGTTAGGTGTTTTACCTGTTGTGAACTCGGTATTGAAAGGCGCATATTTTTTAGCTTTCAACATATATCCATCAATGTAAATTGATTGTACACCGTAATTGATTGCTGCTTCTTCTGATTTTTCATTAGCACCCCAAACGTAAGCACCTGCGGGATATTCTGTGAAGATACCATCAGAGAAGTTTTGTCTTTGGAAAATATCCATCATCCAAAGGTTATCTTTAGCACAACCGTTTACATCCATGATACGGGTAATTTCATGCAATTTAGAAATATCAATAGTGCTGTATGTTACAGATTCGCCTCTGTCTAATACTTGTGGAATTAAACCTTCTGCACCTACTGAATTATTAATTGCTGTGTTTGTCTGTACATTACCTCTGATAAGTTTTGATTCTACGTTATTTTTGAAACGCATATTTGCTTTAATCAAACCTTTCAATGTAAAGTAAGATACACCTGATTGACCGCCACCATTAGGAATATCACCTGTTACACCATTATCATAGTAAACTTGTGTCATTTCTGCTAAATCGGTAGCTTCCCATGATTCACGAATTTCAGTAATAGTGTTGGTGTATTTAACATCCAAATGGATTTGTGGATTGATGCTTGAACTTGCTTCACCTGCATCTGTATCACCTGCTAACAATAAGATTTCACCTGCTAACAAACTTGTTGAACCATAAGATACAAAAGCCTGTGTTAAAATCTTAGGTGCTACTGTAATAACGAAAGCACCTGCTACTGCTGTACTTACTGTTAATACTTCACCTTCAATGTTAGATGATGCGATACGCAATGTTTCCCCTACACGAATAGGGTTCTGTGTTCCTGAATTATAATATTCGTCTGAAACAGTAATGGTAACTGTTGCGCCTGCTGCGGGTATAGTAACTTGTGTTAAGTTAGATACTGCCAACATATTTTTACCTCTGTTTTCAAACCAAAAATACTGTTGGTTATATACTTGTTCCATACCGCCGTATGTTTGTAACCACCATGTATAATCTTCGTTGCCGTATTTTTCCACATATTTTTTATAATACTGTGGGGTAAGCAACTGTAACTGTGATACCAATGCTTGTGTTACGCCACCTGCGACACTTATCGCACCCGGCTGCAAGATATTGGAAGTAGGTATTCCGTTTGCCATTTTAAATTAATTTAATTGTTGATTTTAATTTTGTTTACGCATCCCAAATGGCATCATACTGTTTTTTAATTTGCTCTGATGCTTCGGGTTTAAATGTACCTTGTGGCTGTTGATTCAGATTAAGGTTCATTTTTTGTTTTATTTCCTGTTCATATCTCTGCGCTGCTGATTCATTAGCCAATTTTTGCGCTACCTTTTTACCGTTAAGCATCCAAAATAAATCTTCTTTAGCTTGGTCTGACTTTGGATTTCCTGCCTCATCAAACCATCTACTTCCGATAAATTTGTTTACATCATTGTTTTCAATAGCATCGGATAATATCGTCTGCATTTGTGCTTTTTCTTCATTGCTTAATGTATAGCTTATTGGTAATTTAACTTCCCCGTTAATTACTTCAAAGTCCACACTATTAAATGAATTAATTGCTTGTCCTATTTGCTGAATGTGAGATTTTTTAGTAGCTTCAATTTCCTGTAATTCCTTTTCAGATAATTGCGGTACTTCTTCTCTTTCACCAAATATATTTTTTAAAGATATTTCACTTTTTAATTTTTCTAATTCAGGCTTTGAAATATTAGCCTCAATTAAAAGTTCTTCTTTAATATCGTTTACTTGTCTTTGCCATGAATTTACCCTTTGCTCATATTCACTATCTAATTCATCTGAAAATTGTGCAGGTTTTTCAGGCATAGCAAATTGTTTATTATACCTGTATTCTATTTGTGCATCTGAAAGTGTTGGGTATTTTTCTTTCATTGCCAACTTAACTACTTGCGGTGCATTTTTTTCATCTAATTCTGCACTCAATAAATTTTCAATAGCTTGCTGTTTTGCTAAAATAGAAAGTGCTTCACTTTTTTTACCTGCTGCTATTGCTTCAAATAATTGTTTACTTTCTTCATTTGCAAATTCAGGTTGTTTAAATTCTTTCCATTTGTTGATTTGTTCTTTTGCAACTTCTACACTATCAAACCCAAAGTTTTCTTTTAGATAGGCATTGTAATCAACTGTTGGAATTTCTTTTACTTCAACTGTTTTTGTTTCTACTACTTCTGGAGTAGTTATAGCTTCGTTCCCTTGTACTGCTGTTTCAGAAATTGCTCCCTGTGCCTGTACAGTAGGTGCTTCTTTCCATGAGTCCTCGTCAAATGGAGATGCTACTTTAGTTTGTTCGATTATTTCTTCGGACATATAATTGATTATTGTTTACGAAATCTTAGAGGCGTGAACTAATATTTTTGATACTGTTCCTGAACCTGAAATTTTTAAATATTTCACACCTGACGGGAATGAAAATATAGCACCGCTACCACTTGCAAGTGTTGTTGCAGTAGTTCCTGCTGTCAAATTTGTTCCCAAAAATGCAACGAAATTCAATGCAGAATTAGGTTCATCACTTGAAGCACCTTGTACAGCACCGCCATCATTTGATGCTAAAAAGTTTATTGTTCCCGAATTGGTAACAATTTGTGCAGTAACATAATTATATGACCCAATGTCTAATATAACTGAATCACTATTATTGTTAAATTGCGTTGTTACATCGAATACTTGTGATACCATGATTTATAATTTTAAATTGTTTATCCAATAGTTATTGTTTCTGATGCTGCTAAAACATAAGGCGTACTTGTTGAATCCAATGTTCTTGTTGGCAATTCGGGTGATGCTGTAAATTGTGTACCTTTCGGGTCAACATAAGTTACATACCCTACTTTTGAAGATGAACTAATAGTAACTTTAGCACCAACTGTAATAGCTGCTAAATGTGCTACAACATCTGCTTGACTTAATGTTATAGTTACTGATTCTCCTTCGTTTGCTTGACTTGCGATTTGGTTGACTATATTAAATGCCATTGTAATTGTTTTTATTTTTTGATGATTTATTTCTTTTACACTCCATTACTGGTGTATTAATTATTCTATCAGCATCCCATTTTTTACTTCTCCTGCTTTTAACTAATTGCAATGGGATATTAAATTTATCAGAAAACATTTCACTTGTGTACATTTCATTATTATATTTTATACACCTACATCTATCGGAATAATTAATTATATCTTTCGTTGATTTTAATACAATAGTATTTTCTTCTGTAAATCCTTCATTTTTATTTTTTCTACTTATAGCACACCCATTAACCCAATTATTATTTATTGCCCAATTATAAAAATTCATAAAATTATTAACCCAATTATCACAAATTAAAACGCCCTTACCGCCATATAAATAATACGCCCTATTATTACTGTTATAACATGCCTTTTTTAGATTAGTCCATACTGTATATAATGGATATTGACAATAATCATGTATTAATCTTCCTTCTCCCCCATTAGTCATATTTGATAATATGCCTGTTCCCAAATCAATTCTACCGTATAATTGTATAAATTCTATTTCTTTCTTTTTTGCATCTTCCCAACTTAAATCATCCATTATTATTTCTACTTCATATTCTGTTTTATTTACAATACGCTTCCATATTATATTTCTATTAGAACCAACACCATCATTACACCTTCTTTTTCTTTTACTTATCCCAATGTAAAATGGTTCGTTTTTATCAAGTCTTATATGTCTATAAACGTATGCCATTAAGCTGCTTGTGATTGATTTGGTTGCTGTTGTTGTTCTTGCATTTCTTCTTGTGGCTGCTGTTGCATTTGTTGTGCTGCTTGCTGTGCCTGTTGTTGTAATGCAATTCTATTTCCTGCATTTTTCATAAATAATGGTAATGCTACATTATTTATAATTTCTTGTTCTGTTCCCTTCCACTCATTCGGTACTTGTACACCTTTAGCCATTAAATCCATGAATCCTTGCAATAAAATTTCTTCTTTTCTATTATCACTTTCACTTTGGCTTATCTGTCCTTTTATTTGCATTTCTTGCTGTTGTAATGCTGAATCAGATTGTGCTTTTTGTGCTGCACTTTGCTGTTGTGTTTGTGCGTTCATTTGTGCATTTTGTGCAGCTTGGTCTTGCTGACCTTTTATTGCTCTTTTTTGCGCTTGCCTGTAAAATAATTCGGCTAATTTTACATCCTCACGAGCCATTCTGCGAATTTTGAACGGGTCTATATATAGTATAAAATCAGGATTTGTTTGTAATGAATTATTTAACATTCCATCTAATACAGCTATTTCTTGTTCGGTAGGTAACATTCTCATTTTTGTTTCAAATACCCTACCTTTTACTTCATCTTGTTTTAGTATTTGTCTATACTTTTTACCGTCATAAGAAACACTTGCATTTAATAAACAAGCTACTTTTTTAGCTGTTTCTTCCATACAATAAAGGAAAGCATCGTACATATAATCTGTTGCATCATTACCTTGTTGAATAGCGGCTTGTACATTACCTTCTGTTACTCTTGGTTGTGCTGCCTGTTCTGCAAGTGATACATCTTTACCTAATTCGTCTTTTAATACTTGGTAATGGAATTGATAATCTTTTATTAATGATTCTAATTGATTGGCAAAACCCGCATTTGGTAATTCTGTAATTGGCATTGGTATTGGGTTTCCTTCTGCATCCCTACCACGATAATATAAATTACCTGATTGTTCCCAAATCTTTTGTGCTTCTAACGGTTTAGTCATTGATGCCAACCCTAAATCTAATTCCTGCATTGCATCAATATTAATAGCTGCACCTGCGGGTTTCATTTTAGCTACAAGTTGCTGTATTTTCAACCTTGCTAAAATCATTTGGTCTAATGGTTCTTCTATTTTTTCAGGTATTGCAACATTTCTCATATCATAATTCTGATACATATAGAATGAATATGAAAATTCTGCATTGCCTAATTCTTTAGGGTCTTGCGGTCTAACCATATTTTGTTTAACACCCCATTCTAACAAATAATTATTATCAGTTAAATAAACACCTTCATAAATATTCCACTCTTTTTTTTCTATGTATTCCTGATTTTCTTTTAATTTATTAGTTTTACCTTTCTTTATAAATGTACTTTTAATATCTTTTGCCTTTGTAATAGTTACCCCTGTTGTATCTAAACTTCTTAATTGGTATCTAACTGCATTAATATTCCATTCATCATAGGGTCTTATAATGCTTACATTCCAATTATCTAACCATGTTATTTTATCGTATAATTGATATTCTCTTGCCGTACAAGCAAAAGCAAATATTTGTTCTTCGGTTAGTGCATTTGGATTTTCGGGATGAAATTCTTTACCGTATTTAGCCCTTAATTCACTTATTTTAATTGTATAAACGTGTCCCCTCCATGTAGTATCTCTAAAATCGGGATATTCCGAATATGAATAAATCATATTTTCAGGCTTAATCCATTCTACAATAATTTCACCATCTTCATTCATGTATGTATAAGTGCCTATCAATCCTGTTTCTGCACTATCATGTAATTGTTTTTCTTTTAATACACCTGTCCAACCATTAGCTTCCATAATGTCATTAACACCCATTTCGTATTTTATTTCTTCGGGAAGTTGGTTGAATTGTAAAACCCATTGGTCTAAATCGTCTTTATCTTCTGGAATAAATTGGTCGGGCTTTGTCATTGGCACACCCGATTGCTGATTTAACATTGCTAATTTATCTTTATTAGCAAGTATCATTTCTGCTTCGTCTGCTTGTTTTCTTTTTGCTTTTTGACTTTGTAAATCAACCGCCTCAACATCTATTTTTTCATTCCTTGCCATCCATTGACTAACCATTCTTGATATGGTAGTAGATGCTATTTTAATGCAAGCCCAATTTATATTTGCGTAGTTTACTGTACCGTTAAAATCAAGCCTGTCTTGGAATTGACCCATATCAATTCTTCCGTTGGCTATATTTCTATTTTTTCTGAAACGGTTATTTCTAATCCAATAGTAGGAATTATTACTTCGTATTGTGGAATTAATATACGCCCCCAAATTCTTGCCATATACCATCCCTCTCTTTTCTTTGGTATCGGAAGTTAATTGAAAATTACGCAACGCTAAATTGCCGCCACTTTGTTCAGGGGAACTTATAGTAGTTATTGAATCCAATTACTTAATTTGTAGGTAAAATTAAGTAAACTTTAACAAAAAACAAAAATATTTGTTAAATCTTGAAATTAAGCAACTTGCATAGTGCCTTTTTCGTAAGTTTTAATCATTGGCTCTTTTCTTTTTTGTGGCACATATTCTGGTTCTAACAAACAAACAAGCATCATTAAAAATGACACTATCGTATCATACTTTGTTCTATTATCAGGGTCAAAATCCTTTGATTCGCTTAATATTTCTTCAAAATCTATTAAATGTATATTATTTTCAAAATATGCAATACCTACATCTACTTGTTTTGTTAAACTAAATGGAGTTGTCGGAAATCCGTAATATCTTTCTGCTGTTTCTCTTTTTGATGGGTCTATTGTTAGCATAGGGAATTTACCAAGATATGCAACTTTACCTCGTTCTCTAAAATAAGACAGGAAATCATCACTATTAAATTCATACCAGCATTTATAACCATAATACATAGCGGCAAGCATTACCTGTTCATGTAATGTTTCTTTTATTGGTGGTCTGCCATAAAGATGACCTACCGCTTTGCCTGTATTATCCGCATTAAAAATATCCATTCTTCTGCCTATCCATGCTGATGCTTTTGAACCAAATTTTCCACCCTGACTATTGCTATAACCATCAATCGCTATTACGCCATCTTTTGTTCTTGCGGGTTTTCTTACACCACTATCAATTATATGTTTATTTGAATCTTCTTTTTTGGGTAAGTATGTTACACGCCAATAAAATCCATTTTCCGTTTCAGGAACATCCCTATAAGATACTTCCTGTTTATCATTCATGTAAAATAAAATACTTCTTTTTACTATTGGATTATCGTGTAATTCTTTTTCTCTATTATCAATATTTAATACATTGAATATACACTTATCCGAATCAGTTAAAAATGCTTCCTGTATAGTTAATGGTTCTTTTCTAATACGGGCTGATAATGCTCTTGGGTTATTTTTTACAGTTTCCCTATCAGCCATTATTGCTTGCAATGTTTTTTCTACATCAGGATAACCGTACAAATCAAAGTTTCTTGTATTTTTAGCTGACATAAAGAAACGATATAACCCGCTTGAAGTTCTACCATTTTCTTTTTTATTTAATTGGTCGCTTTCATCCCAAAGTAATTTAAAGGCATCCTGAATACCATTATTTTCTGTATCAAGTTTTTCAACCGTAGTAGTATAGAGTGCCTTACCTATTATATTACCTTCATCATCAAGCAAACAATATCTTAATACTTCATGTCTATCATATACATTTACTTCTATTGTCTTTCCTATCTCATCATTTACAAGGCGATGTAGTTTTTGTCCATCATACGCAACTGTATCAGCACTTTGCCAATCAATAATAGAACCTAATTCATCTTTATCTACATTTTCTTCTGCTTTTTTACCTCTTACATTTGTTTTTTGAAAACGCATTTCAGACTTTGGGTTTACACCCAATGACATATCATATTCAGGTCTGAAAAATTTAGGTAATCTTCTAAACGGATTAACTACTGTTTTAGCAAAAAATTTCTTCGCATCTCCACCTGTTTTGCTTTGAATACCACCATTTGTCATTTTAGTTCTTGTTACATATTCAGTAACAAATAAACCTGCTATAAATGATTTACCAAACCTACGTTTGGTAACTTCCAACATACCCATACAAAAATTATCTTCAATACAATATTGTAAAAAATAAAATTTTTCTAAATCAGGCATACGAAACTTTGGACTTCCAATATCTATACTCCACCATTGTAAATAAAAATAGTGCATACCTGTTAGATATACAGCCTTATCATTATTTTGATACCAAAAACCATTTAATCTTCTATCCCATTCTTGTTTTTTAAATTGTTCTAATTTTTCATCGTAAAAATCTACTTCATCTTCTTTTTTCCTTTTATCATAGTCATCCCATTTTTTTATTGTGTCTTTATACCATATAGGCAACGGTATTTTTTCCCAATAACAATCTTTATCATTATTTGAACGTCTATAAACGCCCCTATATTCTATTTTGCTTGTAAAGAAATTCCACACATATCCTTCGGGTGGGATACAACAATCCAACCCTTGAATATCTATAATAGTTCCACCTTCTAATTTTTGATACATTATTGTTGATTTTGTCCTGCTAATTCACCAACTTGGTCTGCCGCCATTTCAGGTGTAAATGGTTTTCTATTAATATTTTCTTGTGGCTTATCTATTGTTATTTCTATACCCGACCTAACACCTAATGCTGATGCGGATATAGCTATTTTTTCACACTTTTCTAATATAGTAGTAACTCTTTCAAATGCTTTACTATTTTTATCATCCATATCTATATTTTCCATACTATTTTTGTTAAGAAGTATGGCAAATTCTGACATTTTCTTTTTTACAGCATAATATAAATTAGAATCACCTTTTTCATACAAATCTATTTTATGCAATAAAAACTGATTTTGTTTTTTTAGTTCTTTTATTTCACCTTGTAGTGTTTCTATATCATTCATGAATTATGTTTTGAGATAATTGTTGTTTATAAATTTGCATTGTTTTTTGTACTATTGAAAATGATTTTGTAAATGGCATATTATTTTTAAATAAATACCATGATGCAGAAACTATAAGATACGGGTTTACATAGTAGCATTTATCTATTCTTTGTTTAGTGTATTCTATTAATTCTTGTTCACTCATAAACTATGCTTTTCATTGTATTTATTGGTTGTGTATTGCCGTTTCTTACATCATTTGTTGTGCATCCAAATAGGTATTGAAATATCATTTCTCTTTGTTCTTTGTATTCTGCATAGCAAAATTTTTCTAATGATATTAGGTCGTAATAATTACCGTCAATATCATCTTCAAAATCAGATTTAAGTTTATTATAAGTTGTTTTAGCACTCCATCCATTTTTTAAACATTCGTCTGCGACATGAAATATACTTACTTCAATATTTTTCTTTTTAAGTTCTGAAATAGACATTGATATTGGGTATCCTTCTTGATAAAATAATTTACCTATACCTTTTAAGCATATAGTTCTATCCCCAAATTGTTCTACCATTATACCGTTATTCATATTGTATTGTTTTTACCCATTCATTAAATGATAATGGTTCAAATTCTTTCCATAAATATCTTATTTCTATCCCATAAAATTCTAAATCAGGTTTACCCCATCCATTTGAATTTTTCCATGATTGTCTTTCTATTTCAATCATATCATCCCATTTAGTAAATTCATAAATTTTTGAAAAAGATATATTTTCATCTACTATTCTAAGGTGCATTTTATTTTTAAATGCAAGTTTATCTATTAAATAACGACCATATTGTTTTGATATTTTTATTTTATTTTCAATATCATTCATATTTTACAGCTTTATTTGGCTCTAACCCTATTAATAATTCACCTTTTTTTACTTTTTTAGTTAGTTCGTTCATTAATGCTATTATTTCTTCTCTATCGTTATATTGATTTTCAAAATGCCTTAATCTTATTATTTTATTTTCTCTACCATCTACATCTTGAAATACTATTGTGTAATCAGAAGCATAGACTACTTGGCAAACATTGTTTTTATATTCACCACTTGTTATCCAAAGTACATTTTTAACTTGTGTTGGTTCAATGCCTGTTAAAGTGCCATTATATGGTTTATAAACTCTTAATGCGGTTGCCCATCCTTTACATGGATGCCATTCGTTACTATTTTGTTTTCTATATAAAAAACATTCTTCTTCAGGTACAGAAAAGTATTTTATTGTGGCTTCTTTTTCTTCTCCCGATAATGATAGGTAATTAAATATTTGATTTACGGGATGGCAGCTATTATGATGGATAAGTATTTCAGCCCCTTGTGGTAATCCTTCACCATTTACTACTATTGCATTTACGGGTTCTGTTTCTCGTCTGTTTAGGTTGTTATATTGCCTTTCTAACCGTATTTTTAACCCATGCTCAAACGTGTGATTATTTTTACCTTCCATATCTAATTTAACTACAACTCTCCCTTTTACGGGCATTAAATTAGAATCATCACGTTCTAATATTTTTTTGTTTATTCTTTCTACTTCTGATGCAACACTTGTTAATACTTCAATTCCTTTCTTTTCAAATCCTAAAATATCTTCTTGTGATACAAATGTTTTTGACTTATCGTAATGATACTTTTGATTAATTCGCATTATTTTTTATTTCGTGTCTAATTTTATCAAGTGATTCTGCTGATAATGTATTGCTATCAAATTCATTCGCCCAATATAATATTTCTTCAAATTTTTGAATTAAAATAAGCGATTCTGATGTTTTACAATTCTTTTTAGCGTGTTCTATTCTTGCTACTAAACATTTTTTAATAGCTGTATTTTGTTTTTCTAAATGATTAATATAATCATGTATTTCTTTGCTATTCATAAATTATATATTTAATTAAATAATTACTTTTTACCTGTTAGTACGTTTTTAGCAAAATTTGCTTGGCGTTTTGCGGCTTTGCCATATTCACCCCTTAATGCGGCTGCTTTTTTAGAAGCGGGTATTTTTTCGTTTAGCGGGGTATGGGTTGATTTATGTAATCCGCCTTTTTCTATGGTTATTGGTTTGTACCCTTCACCTTTGATTACTTCTTTCATATTTTTATATTTTATCGTGAAATGTCATCATACAATTATAATAATTTTCATTACCGTATTTTGCTACCATTTGTTTATAATAAGACGGTGTTAATAAATTCAAATCGTTTTGTAATTTATTATTGATTTTACAATCTAAATTTGTAACTTTTTTGTTAAAATCTATTTCACTTATAATCTTAGGTACTACCGCTAATGTAAGCAACGATTTAAAAAAGTGATTTCTATTCATAAAATCAAAATTAACAATTATTGAACAATTTACCAAAGAGGTATTCTATGGCATTTTGGTGGTAGCCATCATACGCATTTTCACCAATAGGTATTACATTAGGCAAGTTAGGGCTTATTTCTAATAGTCTTGGTACTTTCATAGCTTCTGCAAGTTGAAAACATGATGATTGATTGCCTAAAAAAAACTTGCATGACTTAATAGCCTGTGCAAGTTCTAAAAAATTATCAACCATTAAATATGGTACTTCTATTTTCCATTGGTCGCAAAATTGTTCGTATTCATCATAAAGTCCTGCAAATATTATATGCTCTTGGTATTTTTTAAGAAAAAAGTAATTTAGTAGGTAATTTCTGTAACGGTCTGTAAAGTTTACGATTATTTTTCCCCTAACTTTATAAAATGATACTTCATCAACTTTTATCCATTCTTTACTTAAATCACATGACATTTGCGGATAAACATAGAAAAGCCACCTATTTAAACTGCCTCTTGGTTGATTTGTAAATGTTTCCATTCTTGCTTTATCTAAATCATATTCGTATTCTTGTCCTTCAAAAATTATATAATCTTCAATGTATTCCTGACTTATTAATAATGGTCTAAGCATATTGAACATATACTCATTCATTTTTATTGGGTCGTCTTGTTCGTCTTTAAATGGGTGTTTAGCACCTTCATATCCTTGCCCCTTGCTATTAATATGCTGATAAATAATTGATTTTATACCCGTATTTTTATGTAATTCTTTTATCCCTGCCATAGCAGCCAATAAATCACCTGCGGGATTTGCTGTCTTTACTCGAATAAAATTTTCTTCTTTCATTTGTTAAAATTATGGTAAATTTGTTTTCGATAAGGCATTTGCCGAAACATTTGTTTCAAATTAAAACCATTTTATCATGGCAGGTAACAATCACTTTTTAACACAGATTTACGGGGTAGCTTATCCCGAAAACGCTTCTGTTATCAATCCCGTAAACGGTGCAATGGGTATTGCAAATTCATTCCCATCAGCAGGTTACAGGGCTTTTAGCTTAACAACTGCTACAACCATTTTAGGTGTAACTGTAAACAGCGTTATTGAATCAGTACCAACAGGGTTGAACACAAAATCATTAAAGTTCTATTCTGTGGACAGTGTTGCAACGATTAACACAGCAGCTACTTAGTATCTTCCAAACAAAGAACTAATGGTCAAAGCCCTTCGGGGCTTTTTGTTTTAATAATAAATCTTCTAATTAATAAACCAAACCAATTTAATTGTACTAATTTTTCTGTTATAATAGAATTATAAGTATCGCCACAAAGTATAATAGGTTCATTTATATTATTAGTAGTAATATGAATTGTTGTTATTTCTTCTTGGAAAAAAATACTATTATGTGTACTATCCCTTTTTATTCCACAAAAATCAATATCTTTATACCCATCACCATTGCTAATTAATTTACTTAATATTTCATAAAGATTTCTAACTTTCATAATTTTTATTTTATTGTGATACATACATGATTTTACTATTTTTTTTCAATCCATTCTTTCATTACGGGTGGATGCTCAAAATCTATTGGTATTAAATCATTTTCACTAAACCATAATTCAGGTACAAATTCATCTGCCATATCTAATTTTTTATCATGGTTATCTTTGCCCATATTAAATACATTATCCTGCATATTAATTGACCTTTCTTTCATTATTTTTCTATCCCTTACAAACCCATAGTGAATGATTTTTATTTTATCTGCATATTCTGTATTGCATGATGGTACTGCTATACTTTCCGCATCCCCAACTGAACGATAATTAACCTTTGCTAATCTAATTACATAATTGCTACATGGAAGCCTATTTTGCTCAACATTAAGCTGCAAATTTGGGTTGCCCCATAAGTTTATTCGTCTTATCATATACCCTTCGCTATTGTCATTTAATGCATTTCTAATGGTATTATAACTATCGGGATGCACTATTTCATCACTTTGAACATTTAGTACATATTGAAAACCTAAACGGTCTGCTTCCTGAATTGCAGCATTTGTTATATAGTTCAATCTTCTTTGGTCGTTATAAAAGTTCCAATCTTCATTTGTTAGCTTTAATATTTTAAGAAATGGACTATCTATACTTTCTAATATTTCAAGTGTGTTATCAGAACTTTCTACATAAGCACAAATCACATAATCACAGCACTCAAGCAATGATAATATACATTCTTTAAAAGTATAATCATATTTAACACCATCTTTTATTAATGTTACTCCGCAAAGTTTATTACTCATATCCTTTCTGTTTTAATTCGTTTTTTACTCTTTCAAAATCTTGTTCTAAATTATCACATTTCCATCCAAACCATGCACCAATATTTAAAGTTGGGTGGTAATTTTGGAATACAATACTTGCATAATCTGGTATTAATTCAGGTGTCCATAATGAATGATGCCCTTCGGGGTCTTTACTATTTAAGTCTATCATCCATTCATTTAATGGGGTAAATATTATTTGTTTTTTAGAAAAATTACCCATTAATGAAAGTAATATAGAGCCATTTGTTACTGTTAAATGTTCTATGCTGTCAGATGATATGGTACAATCGTAATTAAATCCCAATCGTAAATAATGAAGCATATCCGCACATTCAAAATATTGTTGCTCTTTTTCATCATCTAATTTTCTTTCGATAATATCAATATACTTTCTTTTTTCAAATCCTAATTGACAAGTATAAGGTGCAGTATTACAACCCAAATCTATCATACTTTTACCACTTGTATCACCACAAATAGCTTTCATTACATCTAAATATACCTTCCCGCTTCCCGTTATGTTATCAAAAAATATTTTCATTACTATTTTTTTATTATAAATATATATTTGACATTGTTCTTCTATCAATAATTCCATAATTATTGTAGTAATACATAAATGTATCAAAAGATTCTCTTTTTAATTGAGAATGTAATCTTCTAACATCTATATTTAATTTTATTGCCCAATCCTGCAAAATCATTCTTTCCCCATTATATTCTAACCATCTATTTGTTCTCCTATTACCGCATTGTTCTTTATTTGTAGCCCATCTACAATTTTCAGGTGTGTAATCACCATTAACATCATCTCTCTCAATAGAATATTTTGGTGTTGGCTTATTACCCATATCTTCTAAAAAGTTCTCAAAACTATGCAGCCATCTGTCGCAAACTTTAATATTTCTGCCACCATAATATTTATACGAAGGCGTTTTTTCATTATAGCATCTATTTTTCATCCTTACCCATGTACTATATTCCTTAGTTATTTTACCAACAGTTCCACAACCATGTTTTTTATGAGTTGCCCCATTTTTAGATGCTACTAACTTTTGTAAACATCCGCAAGATTTAGTATTGCCATACATTAATGCTGAAACTTTAACTATATATTCATTGCCACAATCACACTTACATAGCCACCTATAAATACCATCACTTCCCTTATCTGAAATTCGTATAGCAACTAATTTGCCAAATCTTTTATCTGTTATATTTAGTTTAGTACCCATAAAATAAAAAATTCCCCCAAATAGAAGGCTTACCCAATACACGATTAAGTGGAGAGGCATCTAAGTGGGAGATTAATTTAATATTTTTTTTACACATTGTGTATTGAGTAAGCAATGTAAAAATACATTAACTTTTTATATTTAACAAATAATTTACAGCTTTTAATACTTGCCATTGGGTATATTGTGTGCAAGGCGGTAAATCTTTATTTATCTCACATTCCACCCCCGTTGTGCTGCAAGGTTCGTTGTGGTAACAAAAATAGTTTTTATCAATCGGGCAATCGGTGTGAATTATTTGTATTTTACTAAAATCACTATATCTTAGTTTTGGGTTGACACTACCAAAAAATATAGCAGATGGCACACCAAGCGCAACAGCTATTTGTGCGGGGCTACTATCTATGCCAATTAAACAATCACAACCTGATATAATATACATTAGCATTTGAAGTGTTGGTGTATTAATATATGTAGCTACTATTTCATTTGTTCTTTTGCCTAATTGAAAAACCTCATAACCCAATCTTTTATAATAATTTACAACAAAATTCCATTCACTAACAGTTGCATTTCTGTGATTTAACCCGACTTCATCGCAATGTATCAAAATATACTTTTGAAAAAGCATTTCACTTTTAGGTGCTAATACTTGTAATCTTGAATTTTGTGGTTCTAAATCTGTTATTTCAGCCATTTCACAATACGATTTAAACACGCTTTGTTGTGGTTTGTTTTCGTATGCCATATCAAAATTAATAACTCTTTCAGGAACTATTTTGGGGTTCATTTCTGAAATGTGTTTAATCTTATACGGATGCTGAAAAAATATAGCCATAAATTGTTGTAATGTATCTAATACAACTTGATAGCCTTTATTATGAAAGTAATCTACTATTGGTAGTAACATTATTAAATCTCCGAGTGCGGCTTGACGGCAAAGTACAATGTGTGGCTTAAACGGTTGGTGAAAATAACCATGATGCCCAAATGTTTTCTGTATTGGTTCTCTTAATTCAAAAGCAAATTCATCACAAATATCATCCGTTGGGAATTTAATACCATGCTTTTCTATTAAATAATTTCTGTACAATCTACCTATAATTTCATCGTCAGGTGAAACTATTTCTATAAAATCATCAGTACCAACAACTTCTAATAACTTTTTACTTAGTAAGCAAAACCCGCCATTAAAATTATTTCTTTCATCGGGATAAGTCCATGCACTACCAATTCCATCATAATCAAAAAACTTATCTTGCCATGCTGTTTCATCCAATATTGTTCCGTCATGCTGCACTACTAAGGCATAATCAGTATTTATATACTTCCATAGTTCTTTTATTATAAATCGGCTGTAATCATGCTTACTTTTAATCTTAGGTATCTGTATTACTTCTACATCGTCATATTTGATATTAATATCTGTAAAAAATATTGCTCTGCCAAATTCAACTTTATTTAAACAGTTTTTTATTGATGCAATAGATTTACCGTAATAATAGCAATCTGCACAAATTAATGTTACGTTTGGTAGTTTAAGCATTATCTACCTTGTTTTATAGATTTATGAATTGATTTTAAACGCTTGTATATTTTCTTTTTATCTTCATCGGATTTACCTGCTGCAAACATATTTGCTTCTAATTTTAGCTTTTTAGCTACTGATTTTCTCATTTTTTAATTATTGAATAATCTATTAACATTTTATAAGTTCTGTAATACCCATCATCTAATACTACACCTACTTCATCTTTTTCTATTACTTTATATCTTTCATTTGTTATATCGTTTTTAATTATACTTCCTATTTTTAATTTGTCAAATTGCTTTTCAGTCATGATATTTAATTTTAACAAAAGTAGGTAATTAGTATTTATTGTTTGTTTAGTTTTTGTTTTGCAATGGTTTTATATGTTGAAAATTTTGGTGCAAATAATGCACTTTCTAAATCCCATTTATTTCTTCTATTGTGGGTAATATATTTTCTATATTCATAATTACTTTATTTTTTAGTTGATAATTTTCCTCTTACTACTGCTAATTTATCGAATACTATCTTTTCTGCAAGTCCGATTTTCATATAGATTCCTGCAAGTATTTTTTCTTGTTCCTTTAATGGTCTTTCGTTTAAGTCCT
>Ga0316218_1000904_pt1 | contig 36548 bp, 35 predicted proteins | sample TBH18003metaG_FD_203634 | JGI IMG/M metagenome (GOLD analysis project Ga0316218, IMG submission 203634) | Freshwater microbial communities from Trout Bog Lake, Wisconsin, USA - TBH18003 | ecosystem: Environmental > Aquatic > Freshwater > Lake > Hypolimnion/Profundal zone | place: USA: Wisconsin...
CAGCAAAAGTGAAGATGGTATTATGGCTTCTGCGAATGATACTAAACTTATAATGAAAAATCAGGGATTAATAAATGAATTGCTTTCCAAATATCCAAACCAACATAGCATGTGTTTTATTGCAGGTAGATATATGTGCTTTTTATGTGTCATATTAGATGTAATAGATGAAACAAAAGGAAATGTAATACAACTATTTTATGATTTCAAAAACAACAGAAGCGATGCAATTAAAGTATGTGATATTTTCGTAGAAAAGGGCGATAGAACACGGTTTATGGAATTATTTGATAACTATATGGTGGCTAACTACGAAAGAGATTATAACGAAGTTGAATTAATATTAGATGAAGGGTTGCCGCAATATTTTATATCCCCTAATTGATATTCATAATTTTTAGTACCACTCATTTTACATAGTTCATTTATGAGTAAATGGAAATTATCTTCTCTTATAGGTATCCCCTGAATTAATTTCCCATCTACCTCAATAGCTTTGCCGTCATTTGGCAAGTCGATTACTTTATATTTGGTTTTATTTTCCATAATTTCAAACTGAGACACTACCCATAATTTAAACTTGTCTTTTAATAGTTCTACGGATTCTTCTTTATTATCAAAATGACCCCACTGCGATGCTTCGTATTCTTTTTTACAAACATTACATTCTGCATATACTTCTGCATAATCTTCTCCTTCTTCATTGCATTTGTTTGTATATTCAATTTCGTCATTATTAATGACAGTGCCACAATTATTGCAAACTATAATTAGTTGTTCTATTAACATAAGTCAAAGTTAATAAATACTATTACTAATAAAACGTTAAAATCTATTCAGCACTAAGTTGTCCTTTATCTAAAATAGCATCTCTTTTACTTTCAAAGAAGTTAATTTCACTACCCATATATTCCATGTAATTGTTATTACTTGCGGGGTCGCTTATTAATCTTATTTGAATCCATTGCCCGTATAAAGGATTACCTTCTGAAACGATATTATTTAAAACTGTTTCTGTTGTATTAGTATCGGTTAATGTATTTACATCTTTTAATAATCCTGCTGAACTAAAAAACTGATGCCATACAAAATTATCTAACAAAAGATAAGACGATTGCCCCGTTTGTGTTATTATCCTATCTGCAAAAAACTTGTTTTGTTTGCACCAATTTGATAACGATAAAAAGAACATTTGAGATTGCGGTATTCCTGCAAAAACTATTTCAATAACTGATTCGCATTGCACACCAAAGAAATTATTAAATGAATCGTTCCTGAAAATATTATTGTGTGAAAATATTTCTGCGTTCTTAAATGAAAATAATTGTTTGTTTAAAATATCCCCATCTAACCATGCGTACATTTCGGGTGTGAATGACACAAACCCATCTACATCACCTGTGTTAATATCAAACACTATTGTATCGCTTAATACTGTTGACGGCTGTCTATCCTGATTAATATAAGTAGGGAAGTCTAATGAGAAATCAGTAACTAAATATTTTTCTGTTAATGGATTAATACCACCAATAAAATACTTTCTTTTATCAAATGCAATAGCTTTTAATTTAGCCCTGAATGTGCTATCAATTTTACCTTTCTTTACATTGGGTAATATTAATGTTTCATCTTTTGTTAATGAACGGAATGAAGAAAAGTTATACTGTAAAATTTCACATCTGTTCCTATCAACAAAATGAACAAACCCATTATAATACTGAATTGAGTTTTTGTCTTTGTATTGGCATCCGTAATATTCTCCGTCTGCTGCTGATTTTTGAGGTCTGCCCCAAACTGAATCACCAGATGGAACTTGAACATTACCGCTTGCTACAAGTCTAAGTAAGTTATCATTAAATCCTACTTTAAAATTTCCATTTGGTGTAATGAAAAACACTTGCCCTACTTCTGCAATAGCCCCCGATATTCCTAATGTATTTTTAACATCGAAATCGGTCATTAAATTTTCATCGAAATACTGCATGTAATTAAGTACACCATTAATAGATAACGTTCCTGTTATAGCGACTGTATTTATTTTGTGCAATACTTGTTCATATTCATTCTTTGTATAAATACGACCTTGATTGTTTATGTTTTTGCCCCAAATATTACTTGGGCTTTTGCTTTCAAATCTTAAACCAAAGTTTCTTAATGCAACAATAGAGTTACTACTATTTAATGTTTCTATTTGTGATGTTGTAATAGTACCCGTTGTTGTTGTATTGTTTATGGTTGTAATTATCGGTGTTGTTGTTAATAATGTTGGTACGGGTATTTGCCTTGACAAAAAATAAGTATCATAATAATTAAGCAATGCAGATGTTTTTTGTGGTGTGCCGTTTACTAAATCAATTCTACTATTAGGAACTTCAAAATAAGTAATTACTTCTGTGTTATTTATTTGTTTCGGTCTATAAATTCTTATTAAAGCATTAGCCTTTAGGTTCTTTAACTCACTTTGATAATCAATTAAAAAGTATTCTCCTATTGTATCATATTTTACGATGGCAGAAACGTATGTTGAAAAGAATTTGCCATCACCGTTAATTTCAAAAAATACTCTATCACCTACTACGGGCTGTTGTGTTCCTTGTGTTACAAAAGACCAATCGGTAGTAGTGTTATAATTGTTATTTGCGTTGAACTGATTTAAACTCTTATACCATATTCTTATTTGTGAAGGGCTGTAATTATTTATTGCTAATGTGTTATCTACAAACTCTGCTTTATCAACCACCCATGTAATATAATCATCAATAGATAATTCTTTACTTAATGCAACAGTTAAATATTTTAAATCTTTAGGGAAAGTAACCCCATTAGTTAAATCTATTTTTGGTTGAAATACACTTATGTTTTGCGTTTCAATAACAGAAGGTGTTTCTAATATTCCTATCGGTTGTGCGTATGTTACACGCTTTCCGTCATGACCGATTAAAGCACCTGCATACTTACCACCACTTAATAAAGATTTAAAAGACTGATATTCTAAATAAATATCACCAATATCATAAATTCTTTCTTGACAACCAAGTGTACATCTTGAAATATCCAAAGGAACTTCTAATATACAACTTCCAAATAAACCTGTAAATGAACAAGCCCCGCCGCCAATGATAAGACTATCAGCCCTTACATTTTGGTTGAACATATCATCATGGCATATTAAAGAAAATGTACCATCATCATTTGATGTTGTATTCCCACCCCTTGTTAATAGTATCGGGATATTCGGGATGCCTATGTTTTTACCATTTAAAATAATCCTGCCTTGTATTTTAATTCTATTACATGGCAATGCTTCAAAATCTCTCCAATGGTTATCTTTTTTATCAATAATGATATTTGTAAATCCCATTGAATTTGCGCCGCCAGATGGTAAATTAAATTGTGCTACTGTACAATTATATAAGAAGTTAAAAGCAAAACTATAACTTCCGCTTTTTGTATCAATCCAATAAAACCCGTTATGATCCGTAATCATTGAAGTATCTCCGTGTGGGTTAGATACTTTCATTAATTCCATTGGTTCTTCGTTATATCCGTTGTTTGTTGTGCCATAGATATAACCACTTGTTGCTCTAAATCCTGCATGACATAAATCTGCTATTACAAGCATCTTTGTATCTTTCAAGCTATCATAATCTGCATTACAAACATTTATTACAAACTCTTTTGTTAATTGTGGTGCTTGACTTTTATCGGGTATGCTTAAATTGCCATCGTTTAAAGTATAATTACCAACACCCCAAACGGTTGTACTTGTTGATTGAAAATCGCCACCCGTTGTTGGGTCGTATAAATGAGATGCAAGCCTAAATACCTTTATCCCTGCTGCGACATTATTAAAAGTAAATCTTTGTAATGTTAATCCCGTTGGACTTATATCTTGACCATTAAAACTTGTGTCTAATTCAAAGCTACTTCCATTCCAATATACTTGTTCGCTTACTGCAACATTGCCATCATTTAAGTAACCTATAAATCCACTTTGATAAATATTTTTAAAGTATTGACTAAATGCTCTTGCCCCGTTTGAATCGCCCCAAACATAACCATTTGTTCCATCTTTTTTTACAGGATTAAAATTACCTGTTGCAAAGTTCATGATAGGAACATACAAAACAATTTGTCTTGTATTTACAATAGTTGTCGGCGTAGTTACTAATGATAACTTACACTTATCCGTTATAGTATTTCCAAACGGTGAAAATCCTTTTTTAAAATTAACAAGTGCTAACTTTTGATTTAATTCAAATAATACTTGTGGTGCTTGTGGAATAGGGTTTTCAATTCTATTTGTTTCCTCTGTTGCAATAGGATTTCTTTCACCGTTATTGCAGAAAATATAAGTTATTGTATTATCTGATGCGTTGTATGTTATGTTTGGATTTCTTACACGTTCCCACCAATTACCAACCGTACTACCCTGATATAAAAATAATGTATCGTCTTTATACCATTGTGTACTATTGCCTATTCTATATTCTATATCTACTGAATCAGTAAATGGCGTTCCTGCATCAAATACCAATTTTAAACATCTGCTGCCTGATTGCATACAATCATTAACCTGACTGATATACAAATCACTTATGATGCCATGTTCTGACGGTACACCAAAAACATTTGTGTCTTTTATTCTAAATTGGAATCCTTCAAACAATAATTGATTAGGAATAGATTTATCTGCATCCGTTACAGCAATTTCATTAATTTTAATTTCATAATCGGGTGTATTAAACCCAACACGAATTAAATCACATACATCATAATTACCTTTAAAATAAGGATAAGTATTTGCATCAAATCCATTTGAATTTATTGCATCATCAACTCTTAAATATCCTTCATCATTAAATCCATCGCACCAATATAAATCTCTTTTTGTTACTGTTTCATTTGTATCGGGGTCGGTTAGTTTAACAGGAATTAAAACAATGGAAGCAACGAAGTATTCAGGGTTTAGTTGAAAATTTAAACATGAGTTTTGATAAACTAAATCTGTTGTTCTGCTGCTTCCATTAACTCTAAAAATAGAGTGATTAAGATTGCTATTATATATAAAAACGTAAACTTCATTTGTTACCGCAAACCCTTTCGCCCCTATGCAATAGTTTTGACCTTCGGGAAGATTAAACGGTACATATAATTCATTGCTTTGGTATCTTTTTAAAGATGCTGCATTGTTACCTTCTTTTATATCACTATAAGCATCTGTTGTAGCTTCACTTGTAGTACAGTTCTTTATATAACGGCTGGTGAACTCATCGAGGTAAGCACTACTAAGGTCTGTGTTGACCTTAACGGGAATGATTTTCTTTGACTTTTGCATTACGCTCTTTTTACTTTTTTATCATCCGAATGACTACCTAACGCCCCCACAAATCTATCGAAAAGATACGTTTCTTCTTGAAAATTTGTTTTACCTAATATTGTTGCCATATAAACATCATGTGCTAAAACAAGATACCCAAACATCATTACTAAATCCGATGGCTTTGTCATATCAGGGTTAAAATCCAAAAACTGTCTTAACAAAGGTATGAAATGTATTGTTTCGGTGTAGTTTGGTTCGTCTTTTCCAAAGAATAAATAATCTTTAGCCGCCCTAATCATCGTTTCAAGTAAAATATTCTGACTTGCATTTTTAGTTCTTGAAACAAAATTAAAATCAGTTCCTAACTGCATCCATGCCTCAAATAATGTTAATGTAAATACTGTTGCTTTTACATCTTTAAAAATCATATAGTAACCCAAACCCTCATTAAGCATTTTATTTGCATAAGTAGGTTCGTTTGCTTCAACCAATGATAACTTAGAAAAGAATATTGTTTCTTTTATTAATTGTTCATAACTCTCATGTGGGTTATCGGGTCTTGCATAGTAAACTGAAATAAGTTTTTTAGATGATATTTTTTTATATCTTGAATCCGCAACTGCATCATAAATACTCATAGTACCATAAGCGCAATTTGAACCCTCTTGAATACCGCTTGCCCACTTAACAGTATCAGCACCGCCTACATTACTAAATGTTCTTGGTGGCAATAATAAACCTTCACTATCATAACCCCTTTTTAAACAAACATTAAATTCACCCCTTTGTAAATATTCTTTATCAATCCAAAATTCAGGCTCTAAACCATTCTGTATATCTTCTTCTGTTAATGGTATAAATCTTACATTTGTAAACTTCCCTTTTGGTCGCTTGTCTTTTTTACCCATTTCCCAAACTGCATTATCCCAAATTAATCTACCTGCTGTCATATTAAAAACACCATTCCTATTATCTTCTTCTTCATCTTCAATTTGTTTTATAATTGGCAATGGATTGAACGTAGAATTTGCACCGCCAATAGTCCATGCTTCTTTTTTATTTCTTGCTAACTGCCTCTTTAATGATAAATGTTTTCTTGGGTCTGCTTTTACTTTTTGTAATTCTTCTTCTACAATTTGGTTGGCTTTCTTTTCATCACAATCCCCGTACTTATTTATTAAACTTAAAAAAGAATTAAGAGATGAAACATGATGACATATTAATTCGCTTGCTGTTCTTTTACTTCCAACTCTTGTTTTTAATTCACTATCAAAAAATATCTTACATGCCTCTTCAACACCAATATCATTTTCTTCTGAAACGTAACCGAATAACCACATCTTACCTGTAATATCTGTTTGCATTTTTACAGTTGCATTATTGGTATCAAATATCTTCTTTGGTGATTGATGGCTTTCTGCAAACATTTTATTAAACTCATCTAAAATAACATCTGTCATTTTAGGGCTATCAAAACCTTTCGGAACTGTTGGGGCTGTGAACACTCTTGAATTAAGTGCTTTACCTTGCATCAAATTATTTAACGCTGCCTTTTGTGCCGATGTGCCGCTAAATGTTTTCTCACCGAAAACTATTTCACCACTATCCCTTGCATTTGTTTTTACACTTGGTTTGAATATGTTTGGCAATCCATCAAAGGCATGAAAGAAGTACATCATGTTACTATCAATAGCATCATCTTGCTTCTTACTCATTATACCTATCTGCTGCATTTTATAGAATGTAGCTTTATTAAGTATATAGCATGAGAATAAAAATGTAACACCTGTTTTTTTAGCCTTTGAAATAAACAATCCCAAACATTCTTCATCTGCATTTACAAGTTCAATAAGATAGAATATTTCCATTTGGTACTTAAAAAAATACCCATATTCCATGTATAGCCTTGCGAATGTTTCATAGTCATAATCATTCCCAAATGTTTCGCAAAACTTATTATACTTTGTTGGTTTTCCGTAACACTTACAATGTTGTATAGTAAAATAATGTGCGCCAGAAATCCAAATTATCTCATTACCATTTCTAAAGAACACGCCCTTTTCTCGTCTTTGTAATTCCTGCTTTAAGGTGTTTATGAATAAATCACTATCATCTTTATTGAATGACTTGTAAATACCTTTATCGTCCTGTAATGTTGCATCTTGATATAACTCTGTGAAGTTTGGTACAAAGTCATAAAACACTTGCGGTAAATCCAAACGCCGCCAATAAGCCTGTTCAGGCTTTTCATTATACCAAAGTATTTCTGAATTGTCTTTTGGCAGGGCTGGACGTAAAAACTTATGCTCACCGATAAAAACTTCTTGATTATATGTTACACCTTTTTTAAGCAAAATTTATTGATGTTTATTATGTAAAAAATCTTCAACCGATGCTGTTTTCTTGTCTATGCCATTTGCGTTATTCATTGCTTTAACACTTGTCTTTAATCTATTATCATTTTGAATAAATTTCTGCAATGATTCCTGCATCATGTTTAATAATTCATTTGAATTTGTGGCTGCCAAAAACTTCGCTTCTATCAGGCTCTTCATTTTCGAGAAGTCCGATTCAATATCTACTTCTAATTCGTTTTCAACTACCTGAACTTTCTTTTTTTTATTTGATTTTGGTAATGGAAATAATGCTGCTGCTAAAAACTGTTTTCTTAAATCCCTATACAAAATATACTGTGTCCAATTCTCGTTATTTTGTAATTGCAACCATTTATCAATAGCTAATCTTACATTATCGTTTTCAAGTCTTGCAACATCGTCATAATACTTTTCATCTAATCCCACTCTTTTAAAAATATTATCAGATAATTTATCCCATGTTAAACCACTTGTTGTAAGCATGTCGCTTTCGATGCTGTAACCAAAAAGAATAAATTTAACTACTGCTGTAAATACTTTTTTATCAGGATAATCTTCAAGCAAACATTTGAATACTTCCATTAAATGAATCTTTTTTAAAAATTCATCGAAGTATTCATCCCCTTCATCATACTTTATTATTTCGGAATAATTGTTTATCATTTCTTTTTCTTTGCGTATTTTGGTAATTTTTTACCCTTGCTTGCTTTATCCCATTCTTGAACTTTAGATTTACCACCTAAAGCCTTTACTCCACTTTTTGTATGCGCCCATTTTCTTTGTTTATCGCTAACGTATGGCATAATGTTTTATGTTTTATTGTTTATAAAAATTTAATGCCGTTTTTTCTTAATTCATTTATTTCTTCTTGTGCTTCATCCAAAGCGTCCATTTTTATTTTTAAATCAGCCCCATCAACTGTTGATGCTATTTCTTTTGCTTTTTCAATAGCTTCTTTCATTGTTTTACCTGTTGCGGCAATCGCACCAATTTCACACACCTCTACGTTATTTGGCGTGTACCAATGTGTGCCTTCATCGTCAACAACTAAATTTTTTATCTTGATAAACTTAGAATACTTTTTGGGAAATTGAATTGCAACAGGCATAGTCTTTGCCGCTTCTGATTTCATTATTAATTGAACACCCCATTTTTCAGATGCTTGTATTGTAGGGATTTCGCCGCCGCCAATCATCCAAATTATTTCAGAATAATTATCATACATTTCAAGGGTAAGTGATGTATTTGGTTCGGGAAATCTTGCCGTAATATCAATAAAATAACCAACTCCATTTTTATCTACTCTTATTTCTGTACTAAAAGCCCCACAATAGCCATAGCTTTCAAATACGGGTGCAAACTTTTCATTTGAATCTGTTATCTGTTTTGGTAAATCTTTTATACTAATTATATGACCTATGTATATTGAATCTTTTATTTCAATACCGCTACAACTGTTATCAACATATTTACCATTAACAGTATATCCATCCCATCCAATTTCACCAACGGCTTCAATAGGGCTTTCGATAATATAAGTTTCTTTTTTATCGAATACGCCTAAGTCATGCGACATTCTTTTTAATTCTTCTTTTGAAAGAATATAATTTTTGTGATGCCAAGTTTCCATATCGCCCCGTAAACTCGCTTTGACATATCTATCATCTACTTTTTTCAATTTTTCAGTTAATTCATCTACGCCAATAGCGGTATCATATTCATTAATCGGCAATCCTAATTCTGCAATTAATTTTTTAAACTCTAATCTATTTGTTTCTAACATTCCCGCCTTACAACTTCCAAAAACACGCTTGCCGTTTCTTTTTAAATATTCCTGTAATTGACCCATGTATATATCCGTAAAAACAAATAAATCTATTTCTTCGTAGTAATCCCACCAATCATAAACCCTTTCTATTCCTTCAACACCCCTTCCTATATCATGTGCTTTATGATCTTCAAATCCATTTGTTACCGAAGGAATGTAATATAAAACACGCCCCATATCACGACTAAGGCGTTGAGCCACAGAAATTTGACTGCCAAAATCGAAAACTAACACTGTTTTGCTCTTTAAATCAACTGACATTTTTATATTTTTTAATTGTTTTAGCTCTATAAGAATCTGTTTCTGCATGGCATTTTTTACACAAAGTAATGCCATTGTTAATATCCCACAGTTCATTGCAATTTATTGCTTCAATGTGATTGGAAAATCCATGTTTTGCTTGTATTTCCCTAAACGGAATTTTGTGGTGTACCTCTAAATCTACTCTTACTTGCCCGCATTCCTGACAAGTAAATTTATCTCTTTTAAAAACTCCAAATCTCCAATCTTTATATTCGTGAAGATGATATAACTTAGCCCTTAATTTACCGTTGCCATTTTTATAATTAAAATGGTCTTTGCCCCTCTTTGGTGTTTTTCTTCTTTCTTCTAACGATTTATCAAACTGCCCTTTTTCCCATTGTTCTTTTGTTATTCTACTTAAATTATCTTTTACTTCTTGACTTCTCTTTTTACCTAAACTCTGCAATGAAAAACTTTCTTTAGTTCTGTAAGATGTAGGTTTTGTTTTTTTAATTAGATCGCTTCTAAATTGATGCCACTGTTTAACCTTATCTTCGCTTATTTCAAAATGTTCATTAAAACAAGATTTGCTACAATAAAGCAAACTTGACCTTCTTGGAATAAATTCTTTACCACACCCCTTGCATATTTTTGATGTTAATTTTTTAGGGCTTAGTACCAATCTATAAAAATCCATTTTTTTCATATCAGATACATAGCATTCGTAAGAACAATATTTGGATTTTGTATTTCTTGATTCGTATTTACTACCACAACACAAACATATAGTTGACCTATCATCTCTTATTTTATATTTAGGGATGTACCCATTGCCTGTAACCGAACTCCAATTTTGCCCTGTCTTTATCTGACTTATTACCTTTTTTGATACATCATATCTTTCGGATATGTCAATATAACTATCATTAGAATTGAATATTTCTAAAACTTGTTTATTGGTTAATGATGCCCTACTTGTTTTTTCTCCAAACATTACACTAAAATATTTGCTTCATTAAACAAACTGTTTAACAATTTCGATTTACTTAAAATTTCTTTATTACCCCTTAATGAATTAAAACATTCATCCCATTCTTCTTCATCATATGCTACTAAATATGCGTGCATTTCATCAATCATATTTTCATCATTGTAATCCATTTGGTACAGATAATTCTTGTACACATTGAATACGGATTGAGATAATGATTTTACAATTTCAGTAGCCTTGTTTTTATATTCTTCGTTATCAAAAAAATACCCATGTGATAATTCGTGCCTCAATGTTATTTCATCCCCTTCTTCCATACAGATAATATATCCATCATTATCAATTTCTTTTGCGGCTTCTATGATGGCTATTTCTCTTTCTGATTTATCGTTAAATAATTTATCAAAATCTGACAATTCTTTTTTAGAGTAATTAAACCCTTCCCAATAACTAAAGAAATCAATATCTCCCTTTTCGTCAGAATATATATCTATGAATTTTTCAACAGTAAAATACATACCCTTAATACCATCTTTACCTTCCTTAAATTCAGATATTCTAAAATTAGAAAGTGTCATTTCTTTTCTTGTCGGAAATTCCAATAACAACTTTTTATTATTCAGCTTTGTTAATTTCATTTGTTTTTAAATTATTTTGTTCTAAAAAATTAACCACCATTTTAACCTTTTCAATGTCCGTTAAATCTTGAATGCTATTCACCAATGAAATATGCCTTACTATATACATTACAACTTCGTAATCAAAAATAATTTCTTCGTCCATATCCTATTTATTAGCTTCAATGTCGTATTCGTCTAAGTCTTTTAATTTTGTTATATCTGCGTTATCGGGATTTATATTTTTAGGTATTACCTTTTTAGTTCCGTTTTTCAAAATTAACACATTAAAAGCATATTTTTCTTTTGGTAGTTCAAATAATTTACCTTGTTTTGATTCTGACATTGTACCATGAGCATCCTTAGTCCATGTTCCTTGACTTGCGAATTTTTGTCTTTTTTCAGAAAGGTCTATACTACCTTCTTTTTCAAGTGCGTTTACCGTATCTGTTCTTCGTCTTGCATTTTCGTATATTGAACCGTATTTGTCTTTACCTAAGTTATCTTCTTTCAGGAATTTATCATCTTTTAAAAGCCCTTTTGAACGGTAATAATCCATCATTTTTCTTACGTTATCAACTTTTAAATCTTTTGATGAATTATAGGCGGCTTGTGTCCAAAAACTTTCTGCTTCGGGGCTAAGTTTAATTCCTTTTTCTTTTGCTACTTTACCAACTTCATCTTTGTAATAATTAAGATAACCCGCAAGTGCAGTAGTCATATCTTTTGGGTCTTTGAATGTTGGGTAAGTACCTTCTTTATCTTTGCCTGTTCCTATTTTATTTTTGAAGTCTTTGGGTAAATACTTTTTTATTTTTTCATAGTCCTCATTAATATCTTCAAGTCCAATATCCATTCCGTTGTATTCATCTTTTTTACCGTAAGTTAATTTATACCCCCCTTCTTCCATGAAAGAACCAAGTAGCATTTTAGGATCAATATTATTTTCTTTTGCTGTGGACAAAACAACATCACCTAATCGTTCTTTATTGTTACCTATTTCTTTGTTATACATATCACCCCACCAACTTCTGTTTGCGGCATATTGACCATGCTTTTCTTTAAAGTCATCTTCACGCTTAATGTATTCATTAATTGGTTTGTCTTTAAATTGATTTAAAAAATCTTTATCCCCGTCTTCAATAGTTGCTGTATGTGCTAAATAATCTGTAAAAGGAATAGCTTTATAACCTTCATCTTTTTTTACAGTTTCGGCAGTTTTAGAAATAGGTTTATTTCCCTTATTATCTAAAGGTTTTTTATTTTTATCTGTTTCTACTATGGGTTTGTTATCTGCCATTTATTATTTTTTCTGCAAAGTTTCTCTAAGTATAGGTGTCCATGCTTTATAAGTGTCCATTAATGTTGGTGATAATCTTTTTGTCGTTTTACCTTTGAACGGAATTAAATTTCCGTCTTCTTTATCAGTGTACATTGCCATCTCTCTCATCATACTTGGATAGGTGCTACTTACAACTAATCCTCTCCAAAACCACCCCATATTCTGCTGACCTTCAAGTCCAGCCATTAAAGTAGTTGGTGTACTTGAAATAGGACTTTCTTTAATTACACCTGCGGCAGTAACACCTAACGCTTTTGCCATTGATAATAAATATCCGTCAGGATCGGATTGCCCTTCGTGATAATAATTAAATGCTTTCCATGCTGTTTCTGCCATTTTTGCACCCACAAAATATGGGTTATCTGCTAAATCCCTTGCGATTGTTACATTACCTATTCTTACTTCCCCTTCTTCTAATTTATCAGTGCCGTAATCTTCTTCTATCGAGCCCTTTTTATGTTTGAAATAATAATTACTTGCTGCCATACTTCCCAATACCATACCCATAATCATTGCACCGCCAACAGTGCCGGTTCTTAAATTTCTAAGCAATGCGGAAGCATGTTCATTACTTACTACTTCTGTTCCGTTTCTTTTAAAAAATTCTCCCGTACCTGTTATTTTTGCAATATTAGTTCCACTTAATTTTTCTGATATTAACCTTGCCACAATCTCACCGCCAGAAAGTGGCAACCCTAATGTTGCCCTTCCTGCTTGTAATGCGATATTGGTTGGAACTTTTACAACAGGCATTAATTCACCTGCTGTTAAATATGCAGCTTGACTACCCAATCCCTCACCCTTCTTCATGGATTTAATCATTCTTTGATAAGCCCCTGTAACTATATTATCTTCCATTAAAATACCTCTTACCGCTTCCTGATAAGCAAGCATACCCATTGACATTTGATTAACAGGATCGTTTACCCATGCTTCTCCATTTAATCGTCTTGCATTTTCTTTAATGGTAAAATATGACCTTGCAAATTCCATTCCTTTTGCTATTGATTTAATAGCACCGTGCGCCCTGATTCCGTATTCGCCTGCTTGCCATACTGTTTCTGCCGCCTTGCCTCCTACTCTCAATGCACCTTTAGCAACATCTTTGCCTTTTCCAAAATCTAATCCTGAACCAACTGTATTCCAAAAATCTTTTTGAAAAAACTTCACTTCATCTGTTACGGTTGCATAATATTCGCTTGGTGCGACATCTTTACCAAATAATAAACTCAATTCATTGTAGTTATTATTCAAATCACTTACAAAACTCTTTAGTGTACTTTCGTTTTTAAACCCGTCAAGTCTTTTTGCTGTTTCATTTGTTATCCCTAATCCTAAAAATCCTTTTTTATTTTTGAAATTATCCCAACTCCATGCTTTGCCATACGCTTGCAATTCTGACTGTGCAGAAACTCTGCCATACCTTAAACTTTTATCTAAAAATCTTCCCCATGTAGTATTATCTCGTATATCCTCTTTTGCTCCCAAAGTTCCCGAAGCAAAATCACCTACCTTATTCCATACTGCACCTGCCAATGTATTCAATGGTGCAAATACTGTTTGACCCCACATAACCGCAGCCGCTAATTTAGCCAAGATAGCACCTTTTACAAGTACAAACATTCTTTTGCTTTTAACAACTCCGTCTGCTATTTTTGCTGCAATGCCACGCTTGCTTTTATTATATTTATCAATAGCATCACGCTTCTTCAATTCTATAAGATTTCTTTGTCTTTCTAAATCTCTAATCTGTTTTGTTTTTGCAAAGTCTGGTTGAGATATGATACTTTCTAACCCCATTTTTTTACTCGGTTCTGTTTCTTCAAATTCATTATTATCAATAGAGTTCTGCATTTTAGAAATGCTTCTATTTAAAGCATCTTGTAATTTAGCAGCTACTATTTGATTATCAACATCTTTAGACACCAATTTATTATCAACATCTAAATCATTCTTTATTTTTTTAAGTTGTTTTATCCTATCCGTATAAGCATCAATTTTTTCTTTCTCTGCTTCATATTCGGGTGTGCCTACTTTGGGCTTATCCTTTCTGAAAATATTCGTTAATTTTTGCCTGTCTCTTTCGTGATTTAATATTTGGTCTGAAATAATATTGTTGGCTTGTGCGAATCTTTGGTCTTGTGAAAACTTGCCTGTTTCCAAATCTTTCAGCTTACCATTTAATCTGCTTTTTTCATCATTCAATATACTTTTTTCGGCATCATTTTTTACACCTTTAGTTAATGAAGATTTAATATTATCAACAATGTTTTTTACACCAACCTTTATATTGTTAATTCGTTTATCATTAATATCTTTTAATCTTAATTGGTCATTTGGCGGCACAATGCCCATTTTTTCAATTTCAGCTTTAATGCCACTGCCATCCTTGCCTTCGTATAGCTCATTTAATTTCTTAACTCTTTTCAGTCTTTCTGATTCAGTTTCATTTTCGGGTGCTTTTAGTAAATCAACATACTTCCCAACATTAACTGCTTGCTGTTTTATCCTTTGCAATTCGGTTTGAGCCTTTTGTATTGTATCTTGTTTCACTCCACGACCTGACAAGGCATCTCTAATATCATCCTCGCTTGCATCGGGTAATATTTCTTTAATATCGTCCTTTGTTTTTTTAAGCAAGTCATCTAAAGATTCCGTTCCGTTTTGGATATGCAAACTCATTAAATTCTTTACCTTCTTAACATTGTCTTTTGTAATTGCAGTTTCTTTATTATCAATAGAATGTTCTTTTAAATCTTTTAAAATATTTTCTCTATTCCCTTCAAACGAAATTTTCCCCGTAAGATGATTAATTAAATCGTTTCTCTTAACTGATTTAAACCTGTCATCTTTTAAAACTTGTTCAATAGCTTGTGCAATAGTAGCCCCCCCTTCGACAATTCCCGAAACAACATCAACCAATGTATTATACACGGCAATAGGCAATCCTAAAATACTTAACTGTAATGTATTCGGGTCTGTTTTTATTTTAAACTTACGAATATTGTCTGCTGCTTCTTTCCCGCTTTGTTTTAAGGTTTTCGCTTTTGTAGCAATACTCTGTGATTTATTTTTTTCAGCTTCTTTTCTGAATAAATCTTGTGCTTTTTTATAAGCATCTTCTGCGGCTTTTTGAAGTTCCTCTGTATGTGCTGTTTTTAATTTCTCAATAGTTTCTTTGTATTCCTGTTCAAGTCCTGAAATTGTTTTTAATGTTTCAGGGTCGGAATGTTCACCCATTTGTCTTTCAAGTTGTTTTGTCCAATTAACAACCTCGCCTTGCAAGTTCACTAACAACCCTCTAAATGCACCAGATACCCCCCACTCGTTTCCTATACTTTCTGCAATCTTATCGTTCTTTTGTAAATCAAAATGAAAGTCATTTATAACGTCACCTAAAGCCTTTTTAACAAGTTCTGCATCAACTTCCTTATCTGATAGCAACTCCTTAAATTTAGCCTTATCTGCATCATTCTTAAACATCCAATCTGCCTTATCTTCAAACATCTTGGCAATATCTTCAATTTTAGCATCACTTGGTAAATTTTCAATGCCTTGTAAAATATCTTCACTTGTTTTAATCCTGTTTGTAACATCTAATCGGTGAAATAATAATTGTGCATTTTGATAGGTATTAAAAATAACCCTGTCTTTATCGCTCTTATAATTAATTATTTTAGTGAAAGTATCGTCAACCAATTTATTAGGGTTCGCATCACCATTGGCAATGTCTTTTCTTAAATCATTCCATATTTTACCTAATTTTCGTTTAGCCGCTTTAACCAAAGGCATTAACCCTCTATGTATTCTACTTTCATCAACAATAGAATTTTTTATACCTACAATATTTTCAGGAATATTCTTTTCAAAGTTTTCTACTTCATCCACAACAGGCGGTAAAGGGGGCGTTGTTTCATCCCCCTTATTGTTTACATTGCTTTCTTCGCCTTCTTTTTTGGCGGCATCGGTTTCTTCACCGCTTTTTTTGTCTTTGCCATCTGTATTTGGTTTTTGTGAGGGAATATCTTCGGGTATTGGTTCTGATTTTTTTGGTTCTGATTTTTTAGTAATATCATTTTTAGGAACTTCAACCTGAATTTCTTTTACAATATCTTCATAGATCGGCATAAATGCTTCATCCGGTATTTCACCCAAAGCATCGGCTTGCAACTGTATTGCTAAATCTAAAGCCTTTTCGGGATTTTCAATAGTTACTAAATTGCCGTCTTTAGTTTCAAATGTTACCGATTTTACATTACCGTCATTATCGAACTGAATAGGATTTTCAACCTTATCTACACTTGGTAATTTTAAGTCACGGTTTGTTATTTGTGTTTCACCAATAATTCTTTGAATGCCACCTGTAACATCTAAAACATATTGACCTGATTTTATATTTAAAATACCTTTTACTTTGTTTCCGTCTGCGGTTGTGATTGAGGCTTCGCTCCCTGCTGATTGTTCGAGGACGGGCTTAATTTCTCTTTTAGTTTTAGCAGTAGTTCCAGTTGATTTTTTTTCGGTAACTGTGCGAGTTTCAGTCTTTGTTGCAAATTCATAATTTTCTAATTTAGAAATTAAAGGTTCAATTAAATGCCTTGCTTCGGGTGCTTTATCCCACAAATCATACAACACATCTGCTGCATCACTTAATTGTTTTTCGTTTACATATTCGGCATTATTAACACTATTAATTACAGGTTGCGTAACCTCAATTAACTGTTTGTTTTCATCAATTAATTTATCTGACCTTTTCTTTATTTCATCAAAAGTTGGTACAATATCCTTGTCGGCAAGCGGTTTATTGTCTGATAATTGTTCACTATTTCTAATACCATATTTTTTACCTGCTTCATCCCTTGTAAGTAAATCTTTATTTTCAGAGCGCATGTCTTTAAACATAGCATTATCTCTGCGCCAAATTTTACCTTCTTCGGTATCAGGACTTGGTATTTTTTCACCTGCGGCAATAGCCCTTTCCATTGCTTCACCATGATTCTTACCACTATATTCATTTTCTCCTACTTTAATTGTAGGAATTAAATTTTGGGTAGTTGCTTCTTTATCGGCTTCGGGTTTATCACCTTCTGATTTTTGACGGCTATCTTTTTCGGGTGTGGTGTCTGTAACTTTTTCATTTTGTTTTTTTACTGATTTAATAAACTCCTGTTGTTTATCGTAATCTGCTTTTTTGGTTTGCAGTTCTTCAAATTCTTTTTTCTCATGTCCACTTAACTTTTCATCATTCTTAATTCTCTTTTCATATCCGGCTAAAACTTCTGCATCGGTATCGGTAAATCTTTCTGCATCTATTGTTTTAACCGCTTCATCATAAATATGATTTTGAGCATCCAACATATTTACTTTCTTCCCATTAATAAAATAATCACCTTCTGGTTGTAAATCATTAATTGATTTTATTTCTTTACCGTTTTCATCACCTAATTTTATTCCTAATGATGAAACAAAATTATCGGTTATTGGTAAAGTTTCTTTTTCCTGTGTAAGCAACCCTAATTCTTCTTTTTGCAGTTCCGCTTTTTTAGCAAGTGCCTGTTCTTTTAATTCGGGATTATCTTTACTATCTTTAGCCATACTATTAAAGTATTGCTGTCTGAAATGATTTAATAGTAATTTTTGTTGTGCGCTTGGTTTAAGATTATCAAAATTTACATTTTTATTTCTTGCCGATTCAACTGCATTATGTAAAGCTGATTGAGATGTGTTTATTACTTTAATAAATTCATTTCTTCTATTGCTGTCAATAGTTCCTTTCTCAAATAATTTTTGCGCCCTGTATTTACTTGCTTCGGGATTCAAAGAAAGATTCATAAGTGTTTCGCTATGACTTGGCGCAATATCTTTACCGCCTAATGTCATACTGAATAAATTAGGTATTGCACTAAATACAGCACCCATTAAAGCCCCGTCTTTAAATATTTCAACTTGCTTTTTAGCTTCTTCACTAAAACTTGTCGGTTCTGATTCCTGACCTGAAATATAATTATCAATCTTTTCTTTTACAAAAGCATTTACAGAAGATACCCCACCCATTTTAATAGATTCTTTTACCGTACTTGGTATAAGTTTTTCTATTTTTGGATAAATAATATCATATACTTTATTAGATATTCCTTTGCTGCTTAATTTGCTAAAATCGGTAGTAGTTATAAATTCATCCAAATCTTTATCAATAGCACTTTTAATTGTACCGCCTAACATTTTTGAAGGGCTTACGCCCATTAAAGAAAATGCAATACCCTCTGCCATTGTTTTCAAAGTTGCGGATGTTGAGGCTTTATTATAGCCTTCGGGTGTATCTTCAAATTTCAATAAACTTTCATCATAATTTCTTGCATAAGACATTCCAAATTGTGCGCCTTGCATTGCAATAGTATGCTGAATAGTTTGCCCAACACCACCCTCTTTTAATTTAAAAGCATTTTTTGTCATTTGTAACGCTTCGCCGCCCTCTATTCCACCAACACCTTCTACAAGCATTCCAAAACCGCCTGTTGCGCCCTTTAATGTTCCTGCAATAGCCTTACCAACTGTTTTACTTACAAATCCTTCCATTCCTGCAAAAGCCACCAATGCAGGTGCTTGTTCACCTACTAAATTAACTACATTATCAAAAGTATTGGATAAATTATTTTGTCTTTGTACAAGTGACCCACTCTTTTTATCAACTACAATTCTTGTTTGGTTTGGCGATTCTTGAAATGAAGGTTTTTGTGGTGTGTATTGTTGTGATAATTGTTTTGCCGCCCTATCTTCGCCTGACATTGTTGCTAAATCAAATAATCCAAACCCACCAACAACTTCATCAATACCACGACCTAAAGCACCCGAAAAACCACCTGTTGCTATTGGCTGTTCACCCTTAGTAATATTAGCCATGTTTTTATCCAAAACCAAATCCATAAATACTTTATTGTATTTTTCTCCCATTTCAGGATATTGCTTAGATAAATCATTAAAAGCTGATTTTACTTCTTTCAAAGAAGGTCTGATAATATTTAAAGGGTTAAGTCTATTTCTACTGTCTGCAATTTTATCGGTAATAAGTTTTGCTAAGTTCTGTTTTGCAACTTCGGGATATTTTAAATCCAAATTATTGTACTCACTTCTTTTATCATTCAATTCATTTTCAATCTTTTTTACTGCTTGAAAATTAGCTTCTGTTGGTTCGTCTTTATATGCTTTAGCTGCCGTATCATAATCACCTTGCAAATCATCTAATATAACCTGATAGCCTAAACCTTCTTTTCTAAAGTCTGCATGTTGCCTACCAATATCAGCCCAATGTGTTTTACTTTTATCTGCTTTCGCTTCCAATGCAGCCTGTTCTTTTGAAGTACCAAATCCATCTGCACTTAATTTAGCACCTATCATGTTTGGTTCTAAATATTTTCCTTCGGGTGTTTTCGGATTTCCTGCGGCAAGTCTTAAAAATGAATTTTGTATTTGTACTTTTTGTTTTTCAAGTTCTGCAATGTTTTTAGAAACATCTTCGCTTTGTGGTTGAGGCATATACGTTTGAGAAAATTGAGCAGCCATACCACTCATTGCAGCCGTTGGTTGTATAATATCACTCTTGGCTTTTAGCGCATTTATCTTGCCATCAATTTCGCTATCAATAATTTCATGTGCTTTTTTTAATGCTTGTGCATTGCCCTGAATAGCACTTTTATAAAAAGGCATAAAGTCTTTATCGTATGTTCCTTGTTTTTGGAAATACTCTCTTAAAACATGATTATTTTTCTGTAAAAAAGTTTGCGCTTCAAGTTTATTACCCTCAAAATTCTTTACGGGTTCTCTTTCTTCATTTGATGTTTGCTGTTGAGGTAATTCAAATTTATTCTTTTCGTCTTGGTGAGAATATAATGGTAATTGTTCCCCATCGTGTTTGCCATTCAAAACGTCCGAAAGGTTGTGCGTACCATCTTTTGAAGGAACGATAGAATCTTCTGTACCACTTTTTTTTTTATTTATAGTATCATCGCTTGCGTTTATTGCTGCTTCTCTTTTTATATCTTCAATAGAACGATTATTCTCACCTTTTTTAATTGGCATAGTTTTACTTGAAGTAATATTAGATGCTGCTTTATTAGCTGCGTTCCTTTTTATTTCTTCGATTGAAGGTTGTTGTATATCGTTTTCGTTATTGGTCATCTGAATTATCTTGCGTTTCTTCGGTATCTGACATTATTCCCTGAAAAATACCTTGTTGTTTACTTTTGGTAAGTTTATTACTTAATGCACGTTGCGCTGCCATCCATTCATCTTTTGTTAATGTGTGGTCTGCACCTTTTAAAGCAACCTGCCATCCGCTTTTTTTATTTTCAATTAAAGATGTTATGTACTCTGACATATCACCAATATCAGAATCTTTTAGCCCTGCCTTTTTCAATTCAGAAACATACTTAGGATAACCACTTGTTAAATCGCCAAATGAAACCGATTTTCCATCTTTCATAAATACATGGTCATAACTTCCACCTTCGTATTCAACTATTTTATCTGGCTTAATTAAACTTGGTTTTGACCTGTCATAAGTTTTATCAGTAGAATTATATTCACCTATTTGATATACAGGCTTACCACCTATCGGTTTAAATAAATCTATTTTACCATTATTACCAAATGTTACCATTGGAATAGTAGATGTGTTAGGCATTGATGTTGATAAACTGCCCTGTGCTTTAAAATTACCATTCCACTGTTTTTCTAAATATGGATTTACATCTTCACCTGACAAAGCATTCATCTTTGCCTGATTTAATTTAGCTTGGTTGTGAACTCTTTCCCAACCAATATTTGACATATCCTTTTGATGTGCAACTAAATCTTTTTCTTTTTGTGCAGATTGCATAGAAGCAGTAAGGTCTTTATCTTCAATCCAACCACCTTTTTTAAATGATTTTTGAGATGCAAGATTTAATAATGCAGCATATTCATAAGGGCTTACGCTTCCACTTAATTTATATTTTTGATTGCCAAATTGGTCTTTCTGTCCTGTTGGTGCTGCAATTTTTTCGGGGTCAATATCTATTTTTTTACCCCCTTCGCCTACTTCTTCGTTATACTTAACAATAGCATTTTTTATTCCATCAATAATTTCTTTTTGAGTATCACCACCTGCATTTTCAAAGGCTTTAACGCTTTCATTAATGTTATCCGTACCTTCTTTCATTTCAACCCATTCTTTACCTAAATGCTGCTTTACTGCATCAAAATTATAGGTACTTGTTGGCTGCTTAACGAAAGCTAATCCTTTTTCTTTATCGTAATAAATATCATCGGGTGAAGTAACAAACTCTTTGCCTTTTAATTCTTTTGCAGGTGAAGTTGTTACAGTAGTTGATTTTGTAGGTACACCTTTTGCGCCAGTCTTTACGGTTGTACTAACTCTTTGTTGTGGTGTTTGCATTACAGATGTTCCATGCGAAACATCTTGATTAACGGTGTTTGATTGTAACGGTTTTTGTTCTGCCTTTGATATTACACCCGTTCCCGCCGTTGCACCGCCCCACCCAATATTGCTTACTTCATCACTTGTAACATAATTAGGGTCATGGTCTATTGCTTTTACATAAGGGTCAAAGAATTGGTCAAATGGCTTTTTGGTTTGTTCATCCCTGAAAGCAATTATATCTTTTTTTTCTTTCTCTGTTTTTGCGTTTTGTAGTGCTTGGTCGTAATCGTTTTTTGATTTATAACGACTTTGAGCATGAGTAACTACATCTTGATATTTAGTGTGGGCTTTTTGATAATTCATGTAAGCCTCTTTATCATTAACCCCTGCACTCATCCATTTTTCATAAGCATCATTTACTTCTTTTAATGCAGGTTCAACAACTTTACTTCTATCATTGGGGTCTATGTTTCCTGTACTTATTTGTCCTTGTGCAAACATATTGTACATCTTATCTCTGTCTGCTATTTTTTGATCGAATATATTTTTAGCTGCTGCAACTTTCTGCAAAGCCCATTGTTCGCCCGCTCTATTGATAGCGTCAAAATCTGTTTTGGCAACTACGGGACTACCTGCACCTAACGCTGCATCTCCTTTATATGATTCTATTTCGCTTAAACTTGCCATTGATTACGGATTAAAATATTGAGGTGGGTTAGCTTGTTCTACTTGTGCAAACCTGTATTGTTGCTGCGCTTGTGGTGTGCCACTTAAAGTGCCTTGATAACCACCACTTGAAACATTCATTGGAACTGATGTTATTTCATCATTTCCACTTCCAAATCTTGCTGTTTGTGTTTGCTGTTGTGGCACAGGTGGCTTGTCACCAAAATATTTTTTATAAGCATCTTCAACACCTTGCTTTTCACCTAAATAATTCATACCTGCTGAAACTGCCGTATTGATTCCACTTGTTACCAAATTAGATGCGTTTTGCTTTTCTACTGCAACTGCTTGTTTATTATCTTTCCACGGATCAAGTTTGTTTATGCCAAATTCCTTATCTAATTCGTTATTATAATATTGATGTGATTTTACAAGTTCATCCATTTTTTGCATTCTCATTTGTTCTTTCATGAGTGCTAAATTTCTGTAACCATCTTGTGTATTTCCGAAAACACTTGAAATAGTATTACCACTACCACCACTTTTTAAAATAGCATTTAATGTGGATGAAAATGATTTATCAATACCTTCTGTATATGCTTGTGTTGCTTCGCCGCCCATTCCACCTGACAAAGAACTTTCTGCCATAGAAACATCCCTACTTGCATAAGGACTAATATTATACTTTGGACGGTTTTTGTCCAATTCTGCACCAGCTTTTTTAGCTTTAGCACCTTTTATTAAACCAACCGCAGCCTCACCCGCCCCAACCGCAGCCGTCCCGATTGCTATTGTTGCCATACTCATAGTAACCTCCCTTTTGAATGTCCTAAATAATGTAATGCTTTTTTATATTCATCGCTTGTAACCAATCCATTCACACTATTAACATGACTAACTGTTATTTTTTTTACTATCTTTTCTCCTAACCTTGCTTTATCTTCGTCACTCCAATTATTTTCTTCCCCTTTTATATAACCTAATGGATGATAAGTAGTCCAAATACAATCCTCAATTATAAAAAGTATTCTTCGTGTCCCCGCTTCTGTAACGCCATGATAAGGTGCTTCTAATTCAACCCAATCTTTTCCATCAATACTAACCGCAACCTTTCCTTTTGAAATACTAAATTGATGTTGTGTTTTATGTATTTCACTCATTACAACAATACCAGTTATGCCATTTACTTCTTTAGGCATGAATATCTCTCTACCATAAAGACCCTTAGAAAAAAAATGTCTTAATGGCAAATCAATAATAGGATAGTTATCAGAAAGCATTACTGCCTCTAATTCGTCTAACCTCTCGTTTTGTTTATATATTTCTTTGTCCTTTGCCATTTTTTATAAAGTTACTACCATTTTATTCGTAAATCTTGAATCTTCGCCCAATTAGTCAAACTCAAAGGGTTAAGATACTTAATTATTTCGTTCTTTTTATCTTCGTATAAAGATTTAGTCAATATTTTTTCTTTTAAATCAGCAAGCATATAATCTACCCCCGCCCAAACTGCTTCAACCGCATATTCAGGTACTTCAACAAATACACCGCATTTTTCGCCATTTGTTTGAAAATTAACCAAAATATAATCAGGTATCTTCCCATCTCTGCAATCATGTTTTTGGGGCTTATATCTTAATTGTGTTCCGCATTGGCTTAATTTAATTCCACCCTTACCGTTACTGTTTATATCCGCATAAATTACATTTTCATTTCTATCCCAAATATGTCTATAACAGTTACAATGTTTTTCAAGTAAGTCTAAATTTTCGGGTGTGTTTTCAGGGCAACCACAAGGCTTTACTTTTAATTGGCAAAGAAGTTTTGTTGATTTATTCCTTACTATTGTGTAATCGGTAAAGTTTGTATCAACATTATAGTCATCGTTGTAATCTTCGTTATAATCGCCGTCATTATCACCAAGTAAAGTATTGTATTGTTTTACAGGTAAGTCCGTCCATTCTTCAATACTTCCATTAGGTAACATTCTTATCCATGAATATTCGTAATAATCAATACCTGCATCTTGAAAAACAAATTTTGTTGTTTTAACCCATTGTGATTCTAAATTCTGTATGCCATCACAATTACAAGCGCAACCGTCTGTCGGTTTAGGAACAACATTCATTTGTTCGTTATAATAAATAGGCTGTAAATTACCATGTTTGTCTTTTACCGCCGCCCCGAATAATCTTTTACAACCCTTTGGAATATCTACATACAGTCCATCATCATCTTGCTTAACCATTTGCCAAATACTCTGCTGTGAGAATATTGTATTTTTAAAAATATCTTTCCATGTCCATCTTGCCGCCAATAGATAAGAATCATAATACTTTCTCTTATCCACTTTTGCTAAAATGAATTTTTGATCTATAATCGAATCCAAAGTATAAACATCTTCTCCGAACATCTATTTATGATTTAAGTGCTATTTTATTAACTTCTGTTTCCATTAACTTGTTATCGTTATTGTCCACCGACTTTTTAATAACCAAATTCTTCGCCGATTCCTTAACTAACATAACTGTTTTTGCAATTACATCTTGTACCAACCCATCGGGAATTTTCATGCTATCACTCACTTTCGGCACATAGTAAACTCTAATTTCTTTTACGTTGGTATTACCTTCGCATTGAAAATAAAGACCTGAATTATCAGAATACCAAAATACTCTATTCACTCTTGGTCTATACTTTTTAGCCAATCTTAATGTTAATGTTGTTCTTTCAATATCAACATTATTGTCGGGTGTAAGTATCACTATATTTTGCACCCCTACATCTTGGTTTGAATACATAAAGTGAAAAACATCATCCCCAAATTCAACAAATTTATCGCCGTACTTTTCGCCTTTAACCGTTAATGTAGTATCTAAAAGCATATCTTCATCAAAGCCTACAATTTCATCTTTTTTATCGTTTCTTATTGCTGCATATAATTTTTCATACGCTGCCTGATAAATACCACCAACCGCATTGCCGCAAAATCTTACAAAGTCATCAATATCAAAAAAGTCTGTCATAGACTTGTATTCCTGATAGAATAAATCCTGTGCCTGTTGTGCTACATCTGTTATTAATACACTCATTACGGATTAATTATTTTGCCACCAATAATTTTAGATGTTTTAAGTGTTATACCTGCGGGGCTGCTGCCTATCTTTGTGCCTTCGATAATCTTTCTTTTGGCATCTTCATAGGCATTTGTGGATGGCTGATAAGATTGCTGCCTTAATGGTATAACGGTATTGTTTTGCTTATTCTGATTACAGGTTTGACAGCCCATTTCTTTGATAATATTTCGTTAAAAATGTGTTCCCAAAGGATAAAATTACAATAAATATCATCCAAAATAAAAAAAATGTTGTATAAGGGTGTTCCGACCACAAAAATACATCTTTTACCGAATAACAAAATAATAAATAAATAGCACTGCCATAAACGGATGCCATGCAGGTAGGACAAGCGGAAATAGGGTTTCTAACCCATTCGGGGAATAAGTATTTAGGCTCTGTAATATAGAAATAAATATGTGTTTCAGTCTTTTCTATTTTACAATTCATTTCGGCTTCTAATTCATGTAATGACATTAAATTCCACTTTTCGGGCAATAGTTTTAATATTTCTTTTTCCCCTTCGCCCTTGTAGTAAATCTTTTTTATTCCTATTTGATATTCCCAAAACCAACTCCAAAATCGGGGAAGATAACCAATGATTTTTATCTTTCCGTTTGGTTGCATTTCTTTACTATGCCTTGTCAACTGATGCCAAAAAGAAACGCAAAAGCTACTCAATACCAAAAGTAAAGAGTAGCTTGTTAAAAATATTAATGCTGTCATACTATCTCATTTGAGGCATTGGATAATTAGGCTTTTCGTCCTCTTGAACAACCAAACAATTACAGGTGAGTAATGTACCTGCCACACTTGCCGCATTTTGAAAAGCACATCTAAAGGCTTTCTTTGCATCAATAACACCGCTTTCTACTAAATCTTCATAAACATCTGTTTTGAAGTTATAACCAAAATTTCCTGTTAATTCTTTAATGATTGAAATATCGGCATTTTTTCTTTTGCCGTCTTTTGTTTGGAATAATGCAGCAATAAAATTTTTATCTTTAAACCCTGCATTTGATCTCATTTGTAAATAAGGTGCTTCAAGTGCTTTGATAATGATATTAACCCCTAACTGTTCATCTTTATTTTCAAGTTTAAGCCCTTTTAAGACATTAATACAACGAATACCTACAACACCGCCACCCGCAACAATACCTTCCAATAAAGCCGCTTGTGATGACCTGATGCTATCATCTACCCTTGCTTTCTTTTCGGCTCTTTCGCTATCTGAATTTGCCCCTACATAGATAATACCTACCTTTCCTTCTAATCGTGCAAGTCTTTCTTGTTTGTTGTTTCTATCGTAATCATTTTTTGCGTTGGCTACTTCTTTACGGACATATTCAATTCTATCGGTTAATATTTGTTTATCCCCACCGCCGCCAATGATTGTAGTATTTAATGAAGTAACTAATATTTTATCGCAAGTTCCAAAATAAGCAGCAGTAGTATCTATTGCCCTAAACCCATTCATATCGCTGATTATTTTTCCGCCTAATACAGCTTGTAAGTCATGTAATACATCTTTTTGATTTTCCCCGTAACCTTCTGCACGAATAATACATATAGGCATATTTTTACGCTGCCTATTTGCAAAGAAAAAAGCAAGTGCTGTATCTTCAAGGTGCGGTAAAATAATAATTAACGGTCTTGGGTTATCCATGTTTGCTATTGCCGTCATTATTTTAATAGCCTCTTTTTCGGTTGATATTTTTTCTTCTGAAAGTAGTATCAAAGGGTTATCATATTGCACCGACATTGTTTCTTCATTGTTGATATAGATAGGGTGCATGTAACCCGCTTTCAATTCCAATCCTTCAACGAATTTAATGTATGTTTCATTGGTTTGGCTTTCGTCAATTCGTGCCACACCCGCAACCCCTGTTTTACTTACAAGTTCTGAAACATACTTGCCTATTTCTAAATCATTGTTTGCTGAAATAGTTGCTATCTGTAAAAGTTTGGGGCTATCGGCTTGAATAGGAATAGATATTTCTTTCAAGTAATTAACAACCGATTCAACTGCTTTATTTATGCCTTTTGTAACCGACATAGGATTTGAACCCGCATCAATTACTCTAAATCCTTCATTGATTATTGCTTGTGCAAAAACCATTGCTGTTGTTGTGTTATCCCCCGCTTCATTAACCGTTTTGGCTGCTACTTCTTTTATTATATTCGCCCCTATTGCTTCTGAATCTTTTTCAAGATTAACATACTTTGTAATTGTATATCCATCTTTTGTTAGGTCATGGTAATTTTTACTCCCCATTGCAACGGTATTACCTTTAACACCTAAACTTACTTTTACTGCATCACAAATTTTATTTACTCCAATTAATAAAGCCTCTTTTGCTTCGCTGCCAAATAATATTTCTTTTGTTGCCATTTTGTTTTTTTATTTTTAGAATATACAGATAATATTTTTTTCAATCCCGTTTACATAGCTTACTCCTTCAAATTCAAAATCATCAAACAGCCGCCATTTATATTTTACATGGTCGCCTACTTTTACTTCCATAGGTATTAATAATCCCGTATCTTCTGCATGAAAGCCATTACCTACTGCAATAACTTTACCTGTACATGCTTTAGGTTTTTCACCTGACGGGTTTACAAAGGTTTCATCCTCTTTTACTTCATCGGGTAAAATCAATACTCCGTCATCAATCATTTTGGGTAGTGCCATAATTAAAGTGTGTTTAAATCGCTTAATAAATATTGAATAATAATTGAAAATTCGTGTTCTGTAAATTTTGTATATGGTATTACAATAGCACCACCATTACCAGAATCGCCCGTTTTATCTGTATAAAGAATAAATTCATTAAAATCTTGCAATTCTTTTATTTTTATTTTATACCGTGTTGTTGTAAATACTCTTTCAAGAATTTTGATATAATCTACCATAATTAAAAATTATTTGCTTTGATTATATAATTTACAAATTCTAAAACTTTCTTTTCACCAAGTCCTGTGATAGTATATTTTAAATCCCTTGTCATGTTGATATGCTTTTTTATATACTCACCGCTTATTAATCTTTTTATTGAACTTGTTACTTTGCCTATTGGATAGTAACTATAAAACTGTTTTTGTAATTCTGTTTTCTGAAAAAATTTATGCCTGTTTAAATAAAGAAAAAATAAAACCTTAATATCCAATTCGTGCATTTCAAAAAGAACATCTGTTCGCCTTGTTGCAAGCATTGTGTTCATAATAGTTTTTACAAGTAAATCACTATCATGTACTAATTCCAATAATTCATTTTGTTGGGGGGTATCTAATCGCTTACTCCAATCTCTTATAACGTTTCCAATCTTGTTAAAATCTAATGTTCTTAAATGGCTTTCATGGTCGGAAGTTTGTGCCATTAATCCGTAATAATGGATGGTTTCTTTATCGGTAGTAACATAAACTTTACAAGCGGTTTGTTTCTTTTGGGCTTCGTAGTTTTCGCTTTTATCATAAGCCTTTAAAAACTCTTTCACCGAAACGCCGTTTAGTAATTCTGTCGGGAAAAACGATATGCTAAATCTTAGCCCAATAAGTGCGGAAAATGTAACCCTTTCATCCAAACTTGCACGTTCACAAAAATTCTTAACCATACGCTCAGAAAGCAACATCTTTCTGTATTTTAATGGAAGTTGCTTTCTGACATCATCGGGAATATTGTAACACAAATCGTAAAAAAATGCGTTCAATATCGGGTTTCGTATGGTATTTGGTGAAGCCAAATGTGGGTGTTTTAAGTTTTTTGTACTAATTTCGTTGTCAAATATACGACAATGCCTGAATTAATCAAAAACAATGATGAAATTTCATCAAAAATGGAAAAATATAGAAAAGAACACGGCATTTCTTATACATTCATAGGTCGGATGATAAATATTAGCCCCTCTTACGCCAGAAGAATACTATTGAATAAGCACCCTCTTACAGAAAATTTACGAAACAAAATAAATAAACTATGGCAAACGGACTTTTAGATACCAAATAACGGTTTGTTTTGCAACCGCCACCCGTACTCCCTAACTTTTTTTGCATTAAAACTATACCCGTCAAGCTGTGTACACACGAATGGTTGCGCTATCCTAATTTCCTTTTCGTTTATCAAATTACTTACTGCAATATCTAAATGTATGTTTTCAGGAAGTGCTAAAAAGTCATCAAAAAAACGTTTGTGAATTGCGTAAAGAGTGAGGCTGTCAAAATATCCTCTCACTATACCATCTTTGTAATAATTTTCATAACTAAAAGAATATGATACCCCTAAATAAATGTCGAAACTTTCGGGGATTGTATCAATAAAATACTGATAACTTCCAAATGATGTGAATTTTATATCATCCTCGCAAATAAGGCACATGTTAAGACCTTTTTCTTTGGCTTCCCTTACGATTGCCTTGTGAGATTGAGAACACCCCGTTAAAGGGCTTATTTCGTTATATATTGCATCCCACACTTTTACTTCTTGTATTCCCTGAAACTCAATTTCATTTTCAAAACTTTTACGCCTTTCGATTGATGCTTTCTTCTTTTCGGGGTCGGTAAACAAATCTTCGTTAAGGTGAATTATGTTTAGTGTATTTTCAGTCATTTTCAATGGGTATTAATTCGGGTATTTGTTCCATTAATTCATCCATGCTGAAATCTGTATCACTGCAATCTTTTATTAACTCCATTAATAACTTTAGGTTATCAATGGTAAAAGAAAATCTCTTTGCGAGGAAGAAGGTAAAAGGGGTGCAAGTTTCATCCAAATCAATTTCTGCAAGATGAAAAGCTAATTGTTTTTTAGGCAATACTGTTACCGTATATATAACATGATATTTTTCTCCATTTTTAACCCATTTGTTTTGCGGGATGGCTTTTGGTTTTGCGGAATCATCGCAGCATACACATTCAATCATGTAAGTGGTATTTATGTTTTTCTAAAATATAAGAATAGTTTTCATGGTTGTATTCTATTGGTCGGCGAATGTATAGGTTTATTTCCTCTGCATTAATGTTTAATAATTCAAACAGGTAAATGTTTGATGAACTTACTGCATGAATATTAGTTGCATTTTCTACTACTTTAGACCAGTCTAATATAGAGAAGCCATTTATTATTGATACGTTTATTGTTTTTAAACCGTTATTTAAAACGATGTTTGTTTTGAATTGGTTGTGGCTTCCGAAGTTATCCCAAACTAAATTATATTCTTCGCCGTCTGTTAATTTTAAAATATCGTAGTACAGTTCATTTTCTTTTTTGGTATCTCTTACGACTTCTATGTTTCTCCAATTCTGCCATGCCTTGCCAAAATAAATATACTTTGATTTCATGCAATGCTTATACGGGACTTCGCAAATGCTATCAGTCCATCTTAAAGGATAAATAATCATGTTGCCCGTTTCTTGTACATCACGCCTATTGTAATCTATTCGCATTATATTTTTATCTACAAATATTACATTAGGAAAGTTTTTTTGTATGCTTAAAAAATGCGGCTCAACACCCCACAATACCTTATACCCTTGTTTTATAAAATCATTTGCAAGTGATTGACAAAATATAATATCCCCAATGCCATAACTCTGCATGATATAAACAATCTTTTCTTTACTTTCTATTCTTTTTTTTATTGCCTGAATAAGATTTTCATTTTTAGTCCATACGGTTGTATAGGGTGCAATATCCGTGAATTGATATTTAAAGTAACCTAAATCTTCCCTAACATGATGCCACCCATACCATGTACTTTCTGTATCATGCCCTACTAATGTTTCTGTTCCTTTTTGCATGAAGTGATTTACTATTGCAGGTCTGCTATACGCCGCCCCGTCTGAAAGAACAAAATCAAAATCCTGATCTAAAACATCTTTCGGTAAATCATCTGATAGATTTAATAAGCAAGTCCATCTATCACTTACATATTTATCTTTTGTTTTTTCGTACCAATCTAATTCCTGCATTTCAACAGAAGTTAATTTTTTTACGTTATCCAAAAGTAAAGGTGTAGAATAATCTCCCATGCCACATTCTAAAGCATTTTTAGATTTTATATGTTCAAAAATAAACTGCAATGGTTGTACATGACTTCCGTAACCACTTCCGCCGTCATACCAATAACTTTTTTCTTCTTTATAAACTTTCATAAATTACATTTTAAAATCTTCTGCAAAATCTGGTTGATTAACGTGCATCCCTTCTCCTATTCCTATGTGCTGTACACAGCTTGGGTTACTTACAATGAAGTATTTATTATCCATTTGTAAATTATGGCATACACGCCAATCCCAATTATATCTATTTAATTCGTGTCTTACATACTTATCATAAATCATTTTATTCATACACATATTTATCCCACCGATAGAACGCTTCTTAAAATATTTATCATGCGTTGAAATAATCGGGTGTCTTGGCTGCTTTGTTGTAACATCACAAATGAGTGTATTAAATCCCGTAACAATGGTGTGCGGGAATTGATTATGTAATTCTAATAAAATATTAATAGCCTCTTTGTTTATTACCGCATCGCTATCTAAATTAATTACAACATCACAACCCGAATAAAATGCACGTTCAAATCCAATTAACAAACTATCATGTATCCCCTTGTTAAATGTTTTTGTATTAAGTTTTACAAAATGATTTTTACTAAAATTATTAATTAAATTAAAAACATTTATGTCAGTAGAACAATCATCTACTATAAAAAACAAAACATCATTTTTTATATCTGCATTATTAATGCTTTCTAAACATTGTTTTAAATATTCGGGACGTTCAAACGTTGTGATTATAATTCCTAATTTCATTTTACTATGTTTTTATTTGGAAATTTTTTGCCGCGCCTATACAATGAATAAGTAGTTTTATTAGCTCTCTCTCCGAGCATCATCATTGTTACATGTCTCGTTGTATAATTATACTCTTTTGCAACTTCACATATTGGTTTTATTTCTTTAGTATCATTATTAATAAGTAAATGAGAGTATTTATTATTTTTACCATAGCTATGGCTTAGTTTACCTCCTTTAGCTACATTTAGACCATTATCTCTTGCATGTCTATTATTGTATAATTGGTTGCACCATTCTAAATTTTCTACTCTATTATCATTCTTTATGCCATTTTTATGATTTACCTGTGGCAAATTATTTGGATTTGGTATGAATGCGATTGCAACCAGCCTATGCACAAAAATATTTTTATGTATTGCACCATTGCTTAATACCACCCTATTATACCCCCTATTTGATAATGATGGTAAAAGAGTTTTGCCTTTTCTTTTTGAAAAAAACCCATGTTTATTGGTCGTAACTCTGTCTATGCTTCTAACTATCCCACACATACTTACTTCATACCCATCAAAATCTTTTATTTTATCGAAAACCATCATAAATTATTTTTTAATAACTACATAAAAACTTCCATTCAAATCATAACCATCTGTAACAAACCATTCTTTCAATGTAATTGCCTTTTCTAAATGTTCAAGATAATCTCTCATTATTGAAGGTGAAAGATAATGAATGTGCTTTTTGTTGCCCCATGCCCAATACTTTTGATAATCACAATTTGGAAGATATAGAAATATAATCCCACCATCTTTAATTTTAGTAAGCCAATATTCAATAGCATCTTGAAATCTTCCTACTATATGTTCGGCACAATGCGAACTAAAGATATAGTCAACTTGCAATGGCGGCAAATTCATTGCATGATATTCGGGTGTTATTAATGGGTCAATAGGAATTGCTTTTGGATAAGCCCATTCTTTTCTATTGCATCCTACATCATAACCTTCTCCGATTAAAATTTTATCTGCAAATGGAAATGCGTATTGTGCCGCAAATCCTTCGCTTTGCAATTTCAAATACTTCTTACCGTTAAATTCTATTGTCATTGGGTGTTGTTTTTAAATATTATTTTCCACCTGCACCTATCTTACCTCTTACTACTGCTAATTTATCGAATACTATCTTTTCTGCAAGTCCGATTTTCATATAGATTCCTGCAAGTATTTTTTCTTGTTCCTTTAATGGTCTTTCGTTTAAGTCCTTTGGTAATTCAGTATTGATTATCATTTTGGATTTAATTTTCGTTTGGTGAATTTGTTTTCCCTTTAAACCCTTCGTTGTTTATTTTATTGTAAAGGTTTATTAAGTATGGTTTAGGGCAAATAGGTGTGTACTGAATGTAAGTACGTTGTTTACCGTCTAATCTTGATTTATACTTCATTCTTACCTTTGAAATAACTAATTTTGGATGCTCTTTTATAACCTCATTTAATCGTGTAGAAAATTTATAGAAGCAAGGTTCAAACTGTGTTAATACCTTTGCCATAGAAACTCCACCCATAAAACTTTCATTCATAATCCAAAGGCTTTTTGCCCAATCGTTTTTCGGTTTTTGTAAGCTACTCATACTATCCAATTTTGATGTTTATTTACTTTGAATATTGTTTGTTCTTTTTGTTCGGATTTCGGTTTACTTTTTACCAATCCCAATTCAATATACCAACTTCTAATAGTCATGTGAGATGCTTTTAATATAGGCTCTAATTCTCTATAACTTAGTACACCATGACTATTAATTAATAACTGTTTCTCATTATCTTTTAGTTCTCGTCTTGGATATATTCTTTTCTTTCTCATTTACAATACCGTAAAATTAAATATCGTTTTGCAAAGTATTTGTTAAAGTGTTGATTTTAATATTTTAGATATGTGCATTTTTTCATTAAATTCTTTTATTACCATACCATAATTATTTACAACATTAGGTATTATTAAACCTTCTTTTTTTATCAATTTATTTTTCTTGAATGGTTTATAATTTACAGAATGTTGATATCTACCAAATTTCCATGTTACATCAACTACATCAGGGTGTTGTCTTTTTAGACTTTCCGCAAATTCTTTTCTATTATCTCCTATATTATAAATAGTATCTGTATTGCCGCCACTTGCCCTCATTGTTGTTTCTTTATTTACTACAAAAGCATTAAATAACATCGTACACCATCCATCTTTTAATGCTCGTAAACTTAAATCCGTATCTTCGTTATATCTTCCTCTCCAACGGTATGGCAAATCATTTCTCAATAAAATACAACTATAAATTCTTGTGTTTAATCTATACGGGGGAACAATAGCATCTTTAAATACAAATGAATTATATTGAAAACCTGCAATAGCAATATTTTCATACCTATCTACAAAATCTTCTGCTGCTTTAAATATTGCACCTGTTTTTACAATTAGTTTCATATTTCTATTAACCCTATAAAAACTATCCATATTATCATCTAAAATCCAATGCCTTTCTGCACCCGTTTGTATTGCGTGTTCCCAAACAAAATTTCTTGCAGGTATGCTGCCTTGTCCTAAATTTTCAAATGGCAACAAAATTATTTTATTTTTATCAATAACTTTAGCATAATTATCATATTCACATGGTTCAACTACAATTTTATATGGCACACCCATTACATCTAAACATTTTGAAGTTTGATGCTTCACCCACCTACATTTTGAAATAATATAAATTGGATATTTAGGATTCATTAACATAAATTTTATTTGCATTTTTACCACGTTCTATTTGTGGATGCCATGCAGATTTTGTTTTTTTTGTTAATTTTTGATTTATAAGTTTAGAAAACTCTTGTAAATCATTTTCATTTGCAAATCTAAAAATAATTTGTGCGTATGGTTTATTTGTTTCAGATTGGACAAACTCTGGCATATTTTGCCATTCTTTTTTCCACTCAACATCATCTTCAAATAACATATTTTTACTCATTTGTTAAAGTGTTTAGTTTAGTTTCTTTTATTTTCCCACCATGTTCTTGATTCTTTATAACTTTTTTTATATTGAACCATGTGAACTATTATTCTTATGTATGAATTAATAAAAAATAATAGTGCAAACCAGCTTATTAATATACTCAAGGTTGAATAAAGTGTAAGTAAAAACTTTTCATCATAAAAATTACTAAGTCCATCTCTATCAAATAATTTTTTAAGCCTTCCAGTTTTATTTTTATTTGAAATTAGTAACATAAGAATAGAACTACATAAGCATCCTAATAAATAAATTTTAAAGTAAATCATGTTAAAATATTTTGTTTTGCTAAAATTATTTCACGTTGGTTAAGTAAAATATCTATTAATAGTTCCTGATAATATTTTTCTTTCATTGCCTGTATTTGCCGCCATCCACCCCTTAATAATTCCATCCTATCAATTTCATAAAGTATTCCTCTTATTCTTGCAAACTTAGCATAGGTAGATTTATTATAAACTTTAGCCCCTCTTGTTCTGTATGGACTTATTTTAAATGGGTATTTATTTCTATAAAGAATATCATATATAGTTCCTATCTTAATATCCATCTCTTCTGCTAATTCTTCTGGCGTATAATTTTTGGATATTCTTTTTATTTTTTCCAACTCCCTTGCAGTTGTCATCCTTCTTTTCTTAACTTCAATTTCCATAACTTAGTAGCTTATATGTTTATCAAAATGGTGTTTCTTCTGAATTATTATTTTGTTTAGCACTACCCAATAAAGTAACAGATGTTAATTTCAAAGTTAATTGTGGCACTTCTTTACCGTCTTTATTGGT
>Ga0316218_1000908_pt1 | contig 36415 bp, 25 predicted proteins | sample TBH18003metaG_FD_203634 | JGI IMG/M metagenome (GOLD analysis project Ga0316218, IMG submission 203634) | Freshwater microbial communities from Trout Bog Lake, Wisconsin, USA - TBH18003 | ecosystem: Environmental > Aquatic > Freshwater > Lake > Hypolimnion/Profundal zone | place: USA: Wisconsin...
AGCAGAAGCGCCAAAAAGCAGGCGGCGAGGACGGCTATGAAGAGCTTGCGCTGGCGCATGGGGGGCATGGTCTTGCTAGAGATTCTACGCGCTCCACAGGGTGAGGGAGTGATTGTGGAAGAGCGAAGAGGCGGCAAAGGGTGGGGCGACGTACAATAGAGGAGAAGCGTCCCCCCTCTCGACGACAGAGACAGCACGCAGACCCCACAGGCCCACGGCCCCAAGAGCAAGGATATGTCCCAGAACGGTTTTTCATCCCGCACCTCGCGCTTCCACAACCTGCGCTCCATCTTCAGTCTTTTCTCCAACGACCTGGCGATTGACCTGGGGACGGCGAACACGCTGGTGTACGCCAGCGGCAAGGGCATTGTGGTGAACGAACCGAGCATCATCGCCATCAACAAGCTGACCAACGAAGTGGTGGCAGTGGGCAAAGAGGCCAAGGAGATGCTGGGGCGCACGCCGGGGAACATCGTGGCCATCAAGCCGATGAAGGACGGAGTGATCGCGGACTTCCGGCACACGGAGAAGATGCTGAACTACTTCATCCAGAAGGCGCACAACCGGAAGATGATGGTGCATCCGCGGATCGTCATCGGGGTGCCGTCGGAGATCACGCAGGTGGAGAAGCGCGCGGTGATGGATTCGGCATACCGCGCCAAGGCCAGCGAAGTGCACTTGGTGGAGCAGGCGATGGTGGCGGCGATCGGCGCAGGGCTGCCCATCACCGAGGCCGGCGGCAACATGGTGGTGGACATCGGCGGCGGGACGACGGACATTGCTGTGATTTCGCTGAGCGGCATCGTGTACTCGCGGTCGGTGCGGGTGGCCGGCAACCAGATGGACGAAGCGGTGATGAACTACCTGAAGCGCAAGTACAACCTGCTGGTGGGCGAGCGGACGGCAGAGCAGATCAAGATCGAGATTGGGTCGGCGTTCCCGCTGGACAAGCCGCTGACCATGGAAATCAAGGGGCGGAACCTGATCGAGGGCGTGCCGAAGACGGTGACGATCGAGGACGCGGAGATCCGCGAGGCACTGGGGGAGAGCATCTCGACGATCATCAACGCGATTCGCGTGGCGCTGGAACGCACGCCGCCGGAACTTTCTGCGGACATCAGCGACCGCGGCATTGTGCTGACGGGCGGCGGAGCGCTCATCAAGAATCTGGACCGGAGAATCCGCGAGGAGACGGGGCTGCCGGTTTCGATAGCGGACGATCCGCTGGCGTCGGTGGTGCTGGGCACGGGCAAGATGCTGTCGGACTTCGCGCTGTTGCGCAAGATATCGATCGAGTAGTGGAGCGCCGCGGCCGCAGGGGTAACGGACGGCGCGGCCAAGGGGACCGATGGAACCGTTCTTCAGCCGCTACCGCAACGCACTGACATTGGTGGCCGTGCTGGCGGCGCAACTCATCCTATTGGCGACACAAGTGAACGCACCGACGCGCGGAGCGAAGGGAGAACACCGCGAAGGGCGGCGCGTGAATCTGGCACGCTACGCGGTGGCCGGAGCGGTGGCACCGCTGGAGCGGATGTTCAGCGGCATGGGACACGGGCTGCGCTGGACGTGGAGCGATTACATCTATCTGCGTGATGTGCGCCAGCAGGATCGTGCGCTGAAGGCGGATGTGGACCGTCTGCGGCTGGAGGAGGCGGAGCTGGCCGCCGACGCGGCGCAGGGACGGCGGCTGCAGGCGCTGCTGGGCTTCCAGGAACATTACATAGACCGCACGGTGGTGGCGCAGGTCATCGGGACGGGCGGCAGCGACCAGTCGCGCGTGCTGCTGATTGACAAGGGCGCGGGAGACGGGTTGAAGGCAGACATGGCGGTCATCACGCCGGACGGTGTGGTGGGCAAAGTGCGCGATGTGTTTCCGCACACGGCGATGGTGCTGGAGATCAACGACCAGACGAGTGGCGCGGGGGCGGTGCTGGAGACGACGCGCATCCGCGGGATTGTGCGCGGGAACTCGGCGGGGCAGGTGCAGGTCATCGGGCTGCTGCCGGACGGGCGCATCCACGCGGGTGAGCGCGTGCTGACGAGCGGCGGGGACATGGTGTTTCCGCGCGGGCTGGCGGTGGGGACCATCACGGCGGTGGCCAACGACAAGCAACATCCGCCGTACATAGTGCTGACGTTACAGCCGGCGGCGGATCTGACACGGCTGGAAGAGGTGTTGGTGGTGACGTCCACGAGCGCGAAAGCGGTAGCGCCGGAGATGGTAGAGGTGGAGAACGCAGCGCAGGCTGCTGCGGCGGCTTTGCCCAGCGTTGACGCGACGCAGGCAACGCAGCCCGGGCAACCGGTGGCGGTGCATCCGATTACGCCGCTGCACACGGACCGCTACACGCCGGGGGTGACTCCGCCGGCCGAGCAGATGCAGGCGGGGCAGAATGCAGCTCCGGTGAACGGGGGGACTCACTGATGGCGACGCGGCCGGTGATGACGATGGAGGGAAGCGCGCGGCGCAGGACATTCCATCCGGTGGTGATGGTGCTGGTGTCGGCGCTGGCGCTGGTGGCGCAGAGCTATATGGGATACAAGCTGCCGCGGCTGGCGCTAATCGATCTGCCGCTGCTGACGGTGGTGTACTTCTCGATCATGCTGCGTTCGCCGCTGACGGGGACGCTGGGGGGCACGGCGCTGGGGCTGGCGCAGGACGCGCTGGGCGGGCACTTGATGGGCGTGAACGGGATGCTGAAGGCGATGGTGGGCTACGCGGCGGCGTCGCTGGGCGTGCGGCTGGACGTGGAGAATCCGATGGTGCGGCTGCTGCTGGCGGCGCTGTTCACGCTGGGGAACTCTGTGGTGGGATTTGTGATTGTGGCGCGGCTGGCGGGGATGGAGATGCAGTGGATGTGGCTGCACGAGACGGCGAGGGTGTTGGCGAACGGAGCGCTGGCGGCGCCGTACTACTGGCTGCTGGACAAGCTGCGGCGCAGGGACTGAGGGATGGAAACGGATTACACAGGCGGGCGCGCGGAGAAGGTCTCGGCCGGAAGGCTGATGGTGGCGCAGTACGTGATGACAGCGGTGCTGGCGGTGCTGGTGGCTGGATTGTGGCGCTTGCAGGTGCTGAACACGGAGAGCTACCGTGCGATGGCCGAGCAGAACCGCGTGCGGAGGGTTCCGGTGCTGGCGCCGCGGGGGAAGATCTTCGACCGCGAGGGGCGGCTGCTGGTGGACAACTATCCGTCGGTCTCCTGCTTTTTGCTGCGGGAGCAGATGCAGAACGCTACGGCGGATTTGCCGTTGATTGCCGCAGGGCTGCACGTACCACTGGACCAACTGCAGGCGGACCTGAAGCACTTTCAGTTTGCGCCGCGCTACCAGCCCATCCCCATCAAGCAGGACATCACGCCGGACGAACAAGCGTTCATTGAAGCGCACCGCAACGAGCTGCCGGAGCTGGAGACACTGGACGAGCAGCGGCGGCTGTATCCGAAGGACGGATTTGCGGCGCACATGATTGGCTACGTAGGCGAAGTGAGTGAGGAGATGCTGAACGATGCGCGCTATGCGGACTACTCGCCGGGAGATTTGGTGGGGAAGAGCGGCATCGAGAAGGCTTACGATCCGATCCTGCGCGGACAGAACGGCTCGCGCGACGTGGTGGTGAACAGCCACGGGCGGGAGATCGGGCGGCTGGGCGAGACGCCGGCGGTTGCGGGAAAAGACTTGCGGCTGACAATAGATTTGGACCTGCAGCGGGTTGCCGAGCAGGCGCTGAACGGGCACAACGGCGCGATTGTGGCCATGGATCCGCACACGGGCGAGGTGCTGGCGATGGCGTCGCGGCCGACGTTCGATCCCAATGCGTTTTCAATTCGCATACGGCCGGCGGATTGGACGCGCATCCTGAACGATCCGAACCATCCGCTGCTGAACAAGGCGATTCAGGCGCAACTGGCGCCGGGGTCCACGTTCAAAATCGTGATGAGCCTGGCGGGGCTGCAGGAGGGCGTGGCGCAGAACATGCACGTGTTCTGCAACGGCGGGGCAAGCTTCTACGGGCACTACTTCAAGTGCGACCAGCGGCACGGGATGGTGGACATCAGCCATGCGATACCGTGGTCGTGCGACACGTACTACTACACGCTGGCCGAGCGGCTGGGCATTGGGACGATTGCGAAGTACGCGGACGAGGTGGGGATTGGGCACAAGACGGGGATTGACCTGCCGGAGGAGGCCAGCGGTGTGATGCCCAGCGAACAGTGGAAGATGCGCACGCAGCACGACAAGTGGTACGCGGGCGAGACGATCTCTGTGGGCATCGGACAAGGAGCGATTCAGGTGACGCCGATTCAGTTGGCGCGTGCGCTGAGCGGGATAGCGTCTGGCGGCGTGCTGCGGAGGCCGCATGTGGTGTTTGCGGAGGAGATTCCGGCGGAGGACCGCGAGGCGTACGACGAGATGTTTCCGGGGTCGAGCGAGAAGCGGATTGCGCTGGACGCGGCCAACTGGGAGACCATCACGGACGGCATGGCGGCGGCGACGGAGCCGGGCGGGACGGCGGGGGCGAGCCATCTGGAGGGGATTGATTTTGCGGGCAAGACAGGCACGGCGCAGACGATGGGCCACGATGCGGCGAGCCGGCTGGGATTGCACGGGTCGCTGACAAACGCGTGGTTTGTGGGGATGACGCCGCGGCGGAATCCGGACATTGTGGTGGTGGCGCTGTGGGAGGGCGGCACGTGGGGCGCGGACGCTGCGCATCTGGTGGCCGCGGTGGTGAATGCATATGTGGAGAAGCAGCGGCGGCTGGCGGGGAACCTGCCGCCGGTGCACGTAGCGCCAACGGCTGTGACGATGATGCCTGCCGAGGTAGGGCAGGAGCCGACGCAGAACGAGTCCAACTCGGGGGTCAATGTTCATGCGCAGTAGTCTGGGCAACTTCCTCCGCGACTTCGACTGGATACTGCTGGGGCTGGTGATGGTGCTGTCGGTGGTGAGCGTGCTGGAGATTTATTCGGCGACGCTGCACACCAAGTTCGTGGGCTTCCACAAGAGCCAGATGGTATTTCTGGCGGTGGGGCTGGTGCTGATGTTCGTGATGGCGCGGGTGAGCTACCAGTGGTTGCTGGAGTATGCGTACTGGGCGTATGGCATCAGCATGGCGGCGCTGGTGGCGGTGCTGGCGGTGGGGACGAAGGTGCTGGGCGCAAGGCGCTGGATCAAACTGCCGGGCGGCATGCACTTTCAGCCTTCGGAGTGGGTGAAGCTGGTGCTGATACTGGCGGTGGCGCGATTCTTCTGGCAGAGGGCGGGGCGAGAGCTGACGTGGGCGGACATCTTCAAGGCGTTCGGGCTGGTGGGACTGCCGATGCTGCTGGTGCTGAAGCAGCCGGATTTGGGCACGGCGCTGACGTACTCGCCGGTGCTGATTTGCGGGTTGCTGCTGGGCGGGCTGCGGTGGCGACAGGGCGTGGTGTTGGTGCTGGGATTCTCGATATTGGTGGGCGGGCTGTGGTTCAGTGGCAAGCTGCTGAAGCCGTACCAGAAGCAGCGGCTGACGAGCTTTGTGAATCCAGACAGCGATCCGCGCGGTTCGGGCTACCAGATACGGCAGTCGCTGATTGCGGTGGGAAGTGGCGGGCTGTGGGGCAAGGGCATCACTAAAGGGACACAGACGCAGGGCGACTTTCTGCCCATTCCGTACACGGACTTCATCTTTGCGGCCTTCTGCGAGGAGCACGGGTTTGTGGGCGCGCTGGTGGTGCTGGGGCTTTACTTCCTGATATTGATGCGGCTGATACAGAACGCGCAGACAGCGGCGGATTTGTCAGGGACGTTTCTGGTGATGGGTGTGGCGGCGGTCCTGCTGTTCCAGATTGCGGTGAACGTGGGGATGGTGATTGGGCTGATGCCGGTGACGGGGATTCCGCTGCCGCTAATGAGCTACGGCGGGTCGTCGGTGTTGTTCAGTTTTCTGGCGCTGGGCGTGGTGATGAATATCCGGATGCGGCGGTTTGTGAACTAGCGGGCGGGAGACTGCTGTTCACGGGTGAAGGCCTGCTCGAGGCCGGTGTTGAATTCGGGCGCAAACAGATACAGGGAACCGGCGGCCACGTGGTTATTGTCGGAGAAGATGGAGCGGCCGTCGCGCAGGAAGTCGCAACGGGCGCTTTGGCATTCGACGAGGTCGGGGCGGATGAAGGTGACGTCGGCCTGCGCGGATATGTGGGAGATATAGGCACCGTTCTCGGCGAGGAAGTCGCTTAGGGGCGTGAAGAGCGGCTGGGTGACAGGGCGGTGGAAGGCGAGTGCGCGGCTGAGGTCGCTGGCGACGTCCCACTTGGGTTCGGCGAGCGGGCCGATGATGACGACGTGGATGCCGTGGGAGCGCAACGTGGCGATCAGGGAGTCGAGGGCGGCGAGGAACGCTGCGGGCTGACTGGAGGCGGGGACGGAGCCGGAGGGCGTCAGCATGATGGGTACGAAGCGCCAAGTCATGGCGAGGACGACGGTGCGGAGGTTGGGCAGGGCGAGGATGGAGTCGAGATTGGAGCGGGCGATGCCCATGCAGCGGATGGATTCGTTGAAGTCGGGCGTGGGCAGGCAGGAGTTGACGGGGACGAGCAGGCCGTTGATCTGATGGGCGCGGAGCGCATCGGCGACGAGTGGGGCGTACATCTGGGCGTGGGAGTTGCCGAGCAGGACGAGGGATGCGTCTGCGGCGCGGCGCGAGGGCAGGTTGAGGACGCAGGCGTGGGAGCCGCCGAAGGGCAGCATGTCGGATACGCCGCAGCGGTAGTTGGTGTCCACGGCGGAGTTGATGCGAGAGGTTTCCGCGTTGAGGCGCACGGGGAAGCCGTGGTTGGCCAAGAGGACAGCGGCGAAGAGCGCGACGGCGAGGCTACCGGAGCAGGTCCAGACGAGCACCTGACGCACAGGCATGGTGCGGTTGCGGAAGTGGCGCTCGACGAAACGCCAGCTCAGGTAGGCGAGCAGGAACATGAGTGCAACGGCGGCGGCCAGAGCCGGAGCACCGGGCTCTGCGACGAGGTAGTAGCGGAGGAATACCAGGATGGGCCAGTGCCAGAGGTAGAGCGAGTAGGAGATGAGTCCGATTCCGACGGGCAACGATGAGGAGAGTGCGCGGGAGAGCCAATTGCCGCCGACGGAGCCGAGGAAGAGGACGAGCGAAGAGCCGAGCACGGCCCAGAGAGCCTCGGGGACGTGCTCGTGCAGCGTGAAGGCGGGGTATAGGAGCGCGAGCAGCAGGAGTCCGGCGGCGGCGGTAGCCAACAGATGGCGGAGTGCGGCAGAGAGCGGACGAGAGGCGGGGAGAAGCGTGAGCAAAGAGCCGGCGCCCAGCTCCCATGCGCGGGTGGGGATGAGGTAGAAGGCCGGGGCAGAGCCGCCGACGCGGATGAGGGTGGCGTCTGCCGCCAGAGAAAAGAGAGAGAGAATGACGACGGTGGGCAGCAGGAGGCCGCGGCGAAGGCGCGTGCAAAGAAGAACGAGAAGCGGGAAGAAGATGTAGAACTGCTCCTCGACGCCGAGCGACCAGAGGTGCAGGAGGGGTTTGAACTCGGCGGTGCGTGCGAAGTAGTTGGTGTCTCGCCAGAAGTAGATGTTGGCGACGAAGCCGAGGCTAGCGAAGAGGCTCTTGGTGTAGCCCACGAGGTCCACGGGCAAAAGCAACGCGGCGGAGACGGCTGAGACGGCGAGCAAAACGACGCAAAGGGCGGGTGCAATGCGGCGGATGCGGCGCTCGTAGAAGCGGGCGATGGAGAAGTTGCCGGAGAGCGCCTCGCGCCAGATGACGTTGGTGATGAGGTAGCCGGAGATGACGAAGAAGATGTCCACGCCGAGATAGCCGCCGGGCAGCCAGTTGCCGGAGAGGTGGAAGGCGATGACGGAGAGGACGGCGACGGCGCGCAGGCCGTCGATGTCGGGCCGGTAGGCCGACTGGTGGGCGTCCGCGGAGCCGCGGCCGTCAATCATGGGCGAGGCCGCCGAAGTGACGCGCGCATCTGGAGTGGATGGTGTGCAGGGGACATCAGCGAAATTCTAGCAGGGGGAGAGGAGCGTGTCTGGCGGGGCGAAGGCAAAGGCTCGCGCTGAGGTTACAGCTGGCGGGCGAAGAATGCCTGCTCCATGCCGGCGCGGAATGCGGGCTGAAAGAGGGAGAGTGTCTTGGAGCCGAGGTGGTTGTCGTCGGAGAAGAGCGAGTAGCCGTCGCGGATGTAATCGCAGCGGCCGCCCTCGCACTCCGGCAGGTCGGGGCGGATGAAGGTGATGTCGCTGCGGCCTGAGAGGTGGGAGATGTAGAGGTTGTTGGCCGCCAGGAAGTCGCTCTGCATCATGAAGAGCGGCTGGGTGACGGGGCGGTGGAAGGCGAGCGAGCGGCCGAGGCCGGTGGCGAGGTCCCAACCGGGCTCGGCGATGGGGCCGACGACGATGACCTGCTTGCCGTGCTCGCGGAGCCGTGCGATGAGGCGGTCGAGAGCTTCCAGAAAGGCTGTTGGCTGCTGGGATTGCGGAACAGGGCCGTCGGGCGTGAACATGGGGACGTCCGGATACCAGGTCATGGCGAGCATGATTGTGTGCACGCGAGGGAGCGTGAGGATGGCGTCGTAGTTTTTCTGCGCGATGCCCATGCAGCGGGTGGATTCGTTGAAGTCGGGCGTGGGCAGGCAGGAGTTGACGGGGACCAGCAGGCCGTTGAGGCGGTACTGGCGCAGAACGTTGGATACGATGGGCGCGAACATCTGGGCGTGGGAGTTGCCATAGAGGACGAACTCGGCGTCGGAGGGACGGTGCGAGGGGAGGTTGAGGACGCAGCCGTGGGAGCCGCCGAAGGGGATCAGTTCGGTGAAGCGGCAGCGGTAGCTGGTGTCAATGGCTTCGTTGATGCGTGCGGCCTGAGGGTCGAGACGACTTGGGAAACCGTGGGCGGCTACCATGATGGTGGCGGCTGTGGCGGCGAGCAGTCCGCCTGCGCCCACGGTGAGCAGGACACGGCGGACGGGCATCTTGCGGCTGCGGAAGGGGCGTTCGACGTAGCGCCAACTGAGGGTGGCCAGCACGAACATCAAGACGACACCGGCGGCCAGCAGCAGAGCGGGGGGCTCCTGGACGTAGTAGTAGCGCAGGAAGACCAGGATGGGCCAGTGCCAGAGATAGAGCGAGTAGGAGATGAGGCCGTTCCATACGAGCACGGGCGTGGAGAGCAGACGGGTGAGCCAACTGCCGCCGCCAGCGCCGATGTGGATGAGCAGCGCGGCGCCGACGACGGCCCAGAGGGTCTCCGGGATGTGCTGGCGCAGGGTGCAGAACTGCGGGAAGAAGAGGCCGGTCAGAAGGATGGTGGCTGCGAAGAGGGACAGCAGGTTGCGCCAAAGCGCGGAGGCGATGCGCGACTGGGGGAGGATGACGAGCAGCGCGCCGGCACCGAGCTCCCATACGCGGGAGGGCAGAAGGTAGAAGGCCTGAGCCTCTCCGCCGATGTGGATGAGGACGGCATTCAGCAACAAAGAGAGAACGGATAGCCCGGCCACGACGGGTAGCAGGGCGGAACGGCGGAAGCGGATGCAGAGGATGATGAGCAGGGGGAAAAAAATGTAGAACTGTTCTTCGACGCCGAGCGACCAGAGGTGCAGCAGTGGCTTGACCTGGGCGTTGCGGTCGAAGTAGTCGGTATCGCGCCAGAAGTAGATGTTGGCGACGAATGCAAGGCTGGCGAAGGCACTCTTGGCGAAGCCGAGGAGGTCGAAGGGCAACAGCAGCCCCAGGGATACGATGGCGCAGGCCAGCAGCACGACGGAGAGGGCGGGAGCGATGCGGCGGATGCGGCGCTCGTAGAAACGGGCGATGGAGAAGTTGCCGGCTATGGCCTCTCGCCAGATGACGTTGGTGATGAGGTAGCCGGAGATGACAAAGAAGATGTCCACGCCCAGATAGCCGCCGGTCATCCAGTGGTCGGAGAGATGGAAGGCGATGACGGCGATGACGGCGACGGCGCGCAGGCCGTCAATGTCGGGGCGGTAGGCGGACTGATGGGCGTCTGCCGAGCCGCGACCGTCGAAGCCACTAGCAATTTGCTGGCGGACCGAAGGCGCCGCGGTAGGGGGAAGCTCAGTTGGCATTTTGAACGATTCTAGCAGGGATAAGTGACGTGTTATCAAGGGAACAGGGGATAACGGGGAGGGGAGAAGCATGTAAGCGACAGAAAACCGAAGATTAATGTATAAATAAAGCAGGACGTTCGATTGGAACGACGTCCGGCAGGCGACCGACGGCTGTAGATGCCAGAGTCGCAACCTCATTGTGAGGCTCCTGTTGTGACAGGCGGGAGAGGGAACCGGGGCAACGGCAGGAGCCACCCGAAACCCATAAGCCAAAGATTTATAAGCAGTAAGCGAGTTTCAGCAGGACTGGGATTCGAGATCAGGAACAAGCCGGCAAGGCACAGGAACCAAGGCTGTGCGGCTGGACAGGATTCAAAGGGAATGAGCGCCGCCGCAGGGGGAACGACCCCTTCCGGAGCGAACAGGCAAGCAGGTCACAACATCGACCGCGCCCCCATTCAAAAGGTTTGCAGGATGCAGCTACGACAGGCAGAAGGTAGGCACACGGCGCAAGGCTCAACAGAGCCTGCCGGAAGAGTGCGCCGCAGCCGTAAGACAGCACGCACCCAAAGCACATCCCCACACATCCTCTCCAACGCCCACCCAACCGCCCGGGGCTGATCCCCGAGGCGAAGATGGAACCGAAGGCCTTGTCTGCCGCCCGCAACCGGTGAAACCGGCGGGCAGAAAGAGACAGGGAATGGCAAAGGAAATCTACATCTCATCGACGCCGCACGAGACACGTCTGGCGGTGGTGGAAGACGAGAAACTCAACGAAATCTATTACGAGCGTGAGAACGAGTACACGCTGGCGGGCTCCATCTACAAGGGGCGGGTGACGCGGGTGCTGCCGGGCATGCAGTCGGCGTTTGTGGACGTGGGGCTGGAGCGCGACGCGTTTTTGTACGTCACCGACTTTATGGAAGAAGGCGCGGTGGACTCCTCGGAGTTCGACACGGCGCCGACGGGCGGACGGCGGGAGCGCCGCAGCCGCGGAGACCAGCCTGCGGGCGAGGGTGAAGCTTCGACCGGCAACGAAGGCGATGAACTAGGCGAGGGTGCTCCGGGCGCCGACGGCACGCGCCGCTGGCATGGACGCCGCCGCCGTGGACGCACACGCAGCGAACTGAATCAGGCTCCGACTGTTGCGCCGGAGGTGGTGATAGACGGCGGGTTTGACGATGGCACGGCCAAGCCTGCGATTGGATTCAGTGTTGCCCCGGTGGAGAGCGCAGGCGAGGAAGGCCAGACGGAACAGCGAGTGGAGCGCAGCGAAGTTCGGCGTGACGAGGGACGTCGCGACGAGGGACGGCGCACGGAGCGTGGATCCGACCGCGGCGGACGCGGACGGGGACGCGGGCGCGAAGAGCGCGGGAGCGTGCGGCCGCGCGAGGAGTTCAGCGAGGGCGGGCAGGAGTTTGTGGCCAAGCCGACCGAACCGCTGCTGTTGCCGGGCGAGTCGTTGGCGCGTTACCGCAAGGACGAGAGCGCGGGCGGGAAAGACACATTCGAGATTCAGGCGCAGTCCGAAACCACATCGTCGGCGAAGAAGCCTTCGAGTCTGGTGGAGGAACCGCTGAGAGGCTGGGACGGCGGATTTGTGCTGCCGGGCGAGACACGTTCGGCTGTGCGCAGTGAAGCGCCGCGCAGCGAGGCCGTGCGCAGCGAGACGCCGCGTCGCGAGGAACGTCAGGAGGGTCGCCGCGAGGAGCGGAGCTTCGACCGTAGCGGGGACCGTGGGCGGGGCGGACGCAACCGCCGCGGCGGACGCGGGCGCGACGAGCGCGGTGAGCGGCGCGAGCAGACGTCCGCGGTTGTGCCGCCGGTGGAAGTGACGGAGATTGTCACAGAGTACGAGCCGGAGGAGGCGTCGGCCACACATCGCGTGGAGACGAGCGGGGTCAGTGAGCTGCGCGTGGATGCGCCAGTGCTGGACCCTGTGCTGGAAGACGAGACGGTGTTTGAGGACGAGGTGGTCGAGGAGAGCGAGATTGCTGCCGCGACCGTAGTTGAGCCTTTGCACGATGTGACGACCATCCTGCCTACGGGCGAGATGGTGGAGGAGACCGTGCTGGAGCCGCAGGCCGAGGCGGACACCTTTGCCGTGGAGTCGGAGCGTGTTGCCGAAGCGCCCATCACGCCGATTGTGCAACCGGTGGCGATACAGGCTGCCGACGTGCGCAAGCCGAGCGAGTTTGCTCCGGGCGAGGGAATCATCGAGGAAGAGATCATCGAAGAGGACGAGTTTCCTTCGGGTGAGGTGAAGGCTTTCTCGGCAGCCGGTGGACGCGAAGAGATCGAAGAGATGGAGGAGGAGAGCCTGGGTGCCGAGGCGCTGGGCTCGATGCTGCGTGACCTGAGCATTGACGAGATGACCAGCGTGACGCCGGATCAGGAAGATGAGGCCGAGGAGACTGAGGAGTTCGAGGAGAGCCTGGTCGAGGCCGACGAGGAGATGGAGGAAGAGAGCTTCACCGGAGAGGATGAGGCAGAGGAGATTGTCGAGGAGGGCGCTGTTGTAGAGGAGGGCTCTCCCGCCGATGCTGCTGCTGTGCCGGAGCGCCGCACGCGCCGCCGCAGCCGTCTGGGACGCCGCGGAGACCGTGATCGTGGCCGCGATCGCGACCGAGATCGCTACCGTCGCGATAGCAGCCGTCGCACCGGCGGAGAGCGTGAAATCCGCGGACCGCGCCGCGCGCCAGCCGGACCGATTCCGTTGATCAGCGACCTGCTGAAGCCGGGGCAGGAAATTCTGGTGCAGATCGCCAAGGAGCCCATCGCCAAGAAGGGCGCGCGCATCACCAGCCACATTGCGCTGCCCGGGCGGTTCCTGGTGTTCATGCCCACGGTGGGGCATGTGGGCGTGTCGCGCAAGATTGCGTCGGACGAGGAGCGCCGTCGGCTGAAGCAGGTTCTGATGAGCGAAAAGGGCGACGCGCCGGGTGGCTTTATTGTGCGCACGGCCGCCGAGGGCGCCAGCGAGGAGGAACTGCGCTCCGACCTGCGCTTCCTGATTAACCTGTGGAACGGCATACGGCAGCGCAGCGAGGAATCGAAGCCTCCGTCGCTCATCTACCACGACCTGAATCTCATCGAGCGCATTCTGCGCGACCAGGTGACGGACAACTTCAGCGGCATCTGGGTGGACACGGAACCGGAGTACGAGCGGGTGCTGAAGTTCCTGCAACGCTTCCAGCCCAGCCTGATGAAGCGCGTGAAGCTGTACGGCAAGGACACGCCGCTGTTCGAGCAGTTCGGCATCACAGAGGAGATCAACAAGGCTCTGCGGTCGAAGGTGTGGCTCAAGTCCGGCGGGTCCATCGTCATCAACCAGACCGAGGCGCTGGTGGCGATTGACATCAACACGGGCAAGTACGTGGGCAAGACGGACCGGCTCGAGGACACCATTCTGAAGACGAACCTGGACGCCATTCCGGAGATTGTGCGGCAGATACGGCTGCGCGATCTGGGCGGCATCATCGTGATTGACTTCATTGACATGGACGAACGGCGCAACCGCAACAAGGTGATGGCCGCGCTCGAGGACGAGCTGAAGAACGACCGTGCGCCGTCGAAGGTGCTGCAGTTCAATGATTTCGGGCTGGTGGCCATCACGCGCAAGCGCGTGAAGCAGTCGCTGGAGCGCACGCTTTCGACCACCTGCGCCATCTGCCAGGGAACCGGCATGGTGAAGAATCCGGTGACGGTGTGCAACGAGATCTACGTGGAGATGCGCAAGATGCATCGCAACTACGAGAAGGGCGACATCCTGCTGCGGGTGCATCCGGAGGTCGTGAAGCAACTGAAGTCGAGCGGAGCCAAGTGGCTGACGGAGATGGAGCAGATGTCCGGCAAGACCATCCTGGTGAAGAGCGATGCCAGCCTGCATCCGGAGAAGTTTGAGATCCAGTAGGCCGGACGGCTTACAATGGATGCCTGCCGGGGGGAGTGGAAACTTTTTCCCTCCGCATGTGTCTAATGCAGATGGAGTTCCATGCAGTTTGGAAGGAGCAAACAGATGACCAAGTCCATGAAGTGCCAACTGATGACGGCGGCTCTGCTGGTGGGAGCCTCGGTGGCAGCCGCAGCCCAGACGGCTGCGACGGCGAAGGCGGGTTCACTGACCACCACGCCCAGCCTGTTCAGCTACTCCAGTTCGTGGAGTGGGGCGATGGACAACGGCTCGGCGGCAGAGACGCGGCTGGCCGGGCTGAGCATCGGACCGAACGCTGCGGCTGACCCGCAGAACGGCGGCGGTCGTAGGCGGCCCTATGGGCGGCCCACGTACAAGGACAAGAGCGCGAACCCGGACGGCTCGACCAAGGTGGCCTTCGAGATTGGCACGGGCTTTGACCATCCGGCTGGCTTCACGCAGAAGTACCAGACGACGGGTTGGGACTTTTCGGTGGGCGTGGGGCGGAACTTCAACCGCGCCTTCGGCGTGCTGGCCCAGTACGACTACGACAACATGGGCATTCCCAACTCCATCCTGAGCTACTTCACGACCGCGACAGGAACGCAACTGGGCGGCAACGCGCACGTGTGGTCGCTGACTTTGAATCCGGTCATCAACATCTCGAACAAGAACAGCAAGTACGGGGCGTATGTGGTCATGGGCGGCGGCTTCTACCGCAAGATGACGACCTTCACGACGCCGACGACCGGGCTGTATTGCGATCCGTACTACGGTTACTGCTACTATGCGACGACCAACGCCACCTATGCGCACTGGTCGAACAATGCCGGGGGCATCAACGGCGGCGTGGGCTTCACCTACAAGCCGTCGAGCTTCAGCAACATGAAGCTGTTCATGGAGGCTCGTTACACGTGGGTGGACAATCAGGCCAGTCCGAACAACACAGCCTCCAACGGGTATCCGCCGGCCAACTACCGCACGGACCTGTTCCCAGTCACATTCGGCGTGCGGTTCTAAACGGAACGTAAGCAGGAGACACAAAGGCCCGGAGAGATCCGGGCCTGATGTTTTAAGTTGCCTAGAACTGAATGGGCAGATAGATGTGCCAGTGCTCGAGGCGCATGAGGAGATAGCCGAGAATCACGCCAACTGCGGCGGCAGTAGCGGCGCTGAGTTCGTGGGCCTGACTTTGCTCTGTGCACCGCTGGGATTGATGCCACTTCACGTAGAGGAGCAGAGCGACCAGAGCCAAAGCCACGAGAGATGGCTGCCAGACGCCGAACAGACCGACGAGTGCGCCGCCAGCGGTGGCGGAGACCAGCCAGACGATGATGTGGGCGGCGAGCAGGCGAGAGTCGGGGCGGCCGTCTGCCGAGACCTGAAAATTGAGAGTGTGGACGATGGCGAAGAGAAGGATGACGACCAGCGTCACCGTCAGAACGTAGGCGATGGCGAGGAGCGTGAGGTCATACAGAGCGATAGCCATTCGGAATCCATCCTAGTACGGGTGATGTGTTGAGGGCTAGATGCCGACCGGGTAGGGCTTTTCGTGGGACTCTGCGCCGGCGCTGCCCTTGCGCTCGAAGAGACCCTGGAAGAGGCTGAGCAGGCCGGTGTACCAGTAGCCGAGCACAAACAGGATGAGGAAGGGCACTGTGAAGTAGTTGTCGGTGCTGACGGCGTAGTAGACCGTCCAAGTGAAGTAACAGCCGATGAGCAACTCGATGAAGGGGATGATGCCCAGGCGCTTGCGGTACTTCTTGGTGGCCTGCGACTTCTCACCGCGCTTCTGCACGCTGTACTTGGGGGTACGGGCAAATGCGGATTTAATGCCGAAGAGCGCCTCCATGACGGCCTTGGTGTTGGTGATGGTGAGGCCGACGCCGAGCGACATGAGGAAGGGCAGGTAGAGGAAGGTGCGGTACCAGCGCGTGGGGAATAGCTCCCGCTGGCTGACCAGATAGAAGCTGGAGATGGACATAGTGCTGGCCATGAAGAGCGGTACGTCAATGAGGCACATCTGCACCCATCCCTGATAGCTGCGGATGATCATGGCCGGCATGAGCAATGTGGAGAGGACAATCATCAACGGGTAGCTGAGGTTGGCGGTCAGGTGGTACCAGGCCTCCAGCTTGGTGTGGAAGGGCTCGTCGGTGCGGAACATGCGCGGCATGATTTTTTTCGATGTCTGGATGAGGCCCTTGGCCCAGCGCGCCTGCTGGGTCTTGAAGGCGGTCATCTCGATGGGCAGCTCGGCGGGGCACTCGACGTCCTGCAGATAGCGGAAGCGCCAGCCATGCATTTGCGCGCGGTAGCTGAGGTCGGTGTCCTCGGTGAGGGTGTCGTGTTGCCAGCCGCCTGCGTCTTCGATGGCCTGACGGCGCCACATGCCGGCGGTGCCGTTGAAGTTGAAGAAGACGCCGGCGCGGGAGCGGCCGCCGTGCTCGAGGACGAAGTGGCCGTCCAGAAGGATGGCCTCCACCTGGGTGAGGAAGCTGTAATCGCGGTTGAGGTGCGTCCAGCGGGTCTGCACCATGCCGATCTCAGGCGAGGCGAACTGGTGGATGACCTGCTGAATCCACTGGGGCGGGGGAACGAAGTCGGAGTCGAAGATGGCGATGAACTCGCCGCGCGCGGTGCGCAGTCCGTTGTCGAGCGCGCCGGCCTTGTAGCCGTGGCGATTGGTGCGGTGGATGTAGGTGATGGGCTGCGGGGCGAGATCGGCGTAGCCGGCGGCGAACTGTTCGACGATGCGGCACGCGACATCGGCGGACTCGTCGGTGGAGTCGTCGAGCACCTGAATCTCGAAGCGATCGCGCGGATAGTCGAGGCGGCAGCAGGCGTCTATGATGCGCTCGACGACGAACTGCTCGTTGTAGGTGGGCAACTGGATGGTGACGAAGGGGAGCTGGCCTTCGGCAAAGCGCGCCGGCGGCTGGTCCCAGCGGGCGGCGTTCTTTTTGTTGCGGTAGTAGAGCCAGACGAGCTGGTAACGATGGACGCCGTAGAAGGCGAGGACAACCATGACGATGAAATAGGGGATGAGCAGGCAGGTGTCGAAGAGGTTGGCGCGGTAGAGGCCCTGGAAGGTGCGGTCGCCGTAGTGGGTGTGGAGATAATGCGTGAGGCCGTGCTGCGGCACCAGCAGAAAGAGCGAGAGCAGATGGGCGGGGCAGTTCAGGGCGTGCGCTCCTAGCGAGGAATTCCGGCTAGAAGTAGATTGTACGCGAGCGGCCAGGCGTTGATAGCCTAGAGATATGAGTATGCGCGGGATGTGCCTGCAGTTAGTCGTTTTGATGATGGGGTGTCTGGCTGCGGCAACGGCCTTTGGTGCCTCTGGATTGGGGGTGAAGCCGGATGCGGACAAAGCGACGCCGCTTCCGGACGAGGTGGTGATGGCCAACGGCGACCGGCTGACGGGCACGCTGCTGCGCGGCGTGGGCGCAACCATCCTCTTCAAGAGCGAAGTGGCCGGCGAGTTGATGCTGCCCTTAGCCAAAGTGCGTGAGCTGCACTCCGGTGGGAGCTTTGCCGTACTGCGAAAAGGCGGGCCTGTGCGCGGCGCAGGCGTGAACATCGGCACGGTGGCCGTGCAGGACGGCCAGATTTCAATCAGGCCGGAGCAGGGTGAGCCAGTGACGTTCCCGGTAGGCGAGGCCGCCTACATCGTTGATCGCGTCACATACGAGCGTGAGCTGAGCAATCAGCCGGGGCTGCGCTTTGGCTGGACCGGCGCTGTGACCGCAGGAGCGAGCTTTGTCCGCTCGACGAACAACGGGTCCACCTTCAACGGAGCGCTGACGGCGGTACGCGCACTACCCACCGTTCCGTGGTTGCCGGCGCGCAGCCGCACCAGCGTCAACGTGACGGAAACCTACGGGCAGCTCAGCGAGCCGGTGATTCCGCCGACTACGCCGCCAACCCCCAACGCCGAGATCAAGACCAGCATCTTCCACGCCGGCATGGAACAGGACCGGTACTTCAATCGCAGCGGATACGCCCTGACGCAGATGATGTTTGACCATAATTACTCGCAGGGTCTGCAACTGTCGCAGAGCTACGGCGCAGGTCTGGGCTGCACGCTCATCAAGCAAGCGCGGCAACAGTTGGACGTGAAAGGCGATTTGCACTACCTGCAGCAGGGCTTTCAGACGCCGGCGAGCAACCAGGACCTGGTGGGTTCGACCTTTGCCGAGGTCTATACGCTGCACCTGCCGCATAAGATGGCGCTGGGCGAAAACGCTGCGGTGTTGCCGGAGTGGAACGACTCCGATGCGCTGTCCGCCAACGCCAGTGTCTCCTATCTGCTGCCGCTTTTCCGGCGCTTTAGCTTTACGATGACGGTAACGGACAGCTTTTTGAACGATCCTCCGCAGTACTACAAGACGAACAGCTTCGTGTTCGCCACGGGGATGACGTACTCATTCAAGTAGGATGTGAAGCGTATGGCGTACGGGATGAACTTGGCGGGATGGGTACTTCTGGCTGCGGGCTGCTTTGGGCTGCTAACGTCGAGCGTCTTTTTGGGCATCGTCTTCAGCGGGGTGCGGCGTATACGGCGCTGGGTGCGCGAGGAGGGCTGTGAACTGACGCGGAGACACGCAGCCGACGAAGATTATCTGCCGCCGGTGACGCTGATGAAGCCGCTGCATGGCGCCGAGCCGGGGCTGGAGCTGAATCTGCGCAGCTTCTACGAGCAGGACTGCCTGCGGGCGGATGCGGCGAAGCAGCCGAAGGCGGAGTTTCTCTTCTGCGCGCGGTACGAGGACGACGCCGGGCTGGCGATTGCACGACGCGTGGCGGCCGACTATCCGCACATTGCGACGCGCATCCTGACCTGCGGCGAGCCGTGGGCGGCCAACGCCAAGCTGTGTTCGCTGGCGGTGATGGAGCGCGAGGCGGCGCACGACCTGTGGGTTATCAGCGACAGCGACGTACGCGTGGAGCCGGATTATCTGCGCAGCGTGCTGCTGCCGTTTGCGGACGCGAAAGTGGGCTGCTTGACGTGCCTTTACCGCGGGGTGATGGCCGAGGGCGCCATCTGGTCGCGGCTGGAGGCGGCGGGCATGAGCATCGAGATGAGCTCGGGCGTGGCGGCGTCGCTGCCGATGGAGCCGATGTGTTTTGCGCTGGGACCGACCATGGCGACGCGGCGCGAGTGCGTGCGCGAGTTCGGAGGCTTTGCCAGTATCGCCCAGTACTGCGCCGACGACTTTGTGCTGGGCAACCGCGTGGCCGCACATGGGCACAAGGTGCGGCTATCGAGCTGCGTGATAGATCACATTGTGCTGAACACGACCTTTATGAACTCCTGGAAGCACCAGATCCGCTGGATGAAGAGCACTCGCTTCTCACGCCCGAAGGGACACTTTGGAACGGGGCTGACCTTTGCCGTGCCGTTCGGGCTGTTGGCATTTGTGGGCGGCATCATGACGGGACGAGTGGAACTAGGCACGGTGATGCTGACGGTTGCCGTGCTGGGGCGCATGCTGCAGGCGTGGGTGGTGGGAAGATATGTGGTGCGAGAGCGCAAGCTGTGGCGGACGGTGCTGTTGTATCCGCTGCGCGATTTGTCGGGCTTCATCTTCTGGGTGATGAGCTATCGCAACCGTCGCGTACTGTGGCGCGGCGAACTGTATGTGTTGGAAGCCGAGGGGCGGATGGTTCCGTTCAAGAAGAATTAGTTTGCACGGTTGGTGAGGACGGTCTTGCCGCCGCTTGCGGCTACTGTAAGGACTGGGCCGAAGCGTGCGAGGTCGGGTGTGCGGTGCGACGGGTCGTACGTCAGCAGATAGATGCGTTGCGGTCCGGACCAGAGCGAGTGCAGCGAGTCGTCGGTCTCGAAGATAGAGGGGGCGTCGGGCCAGAAGGAGCCGAACCACATTCCATTCACGCGGCCGTTGACGAAGTGCAACTGGTGGCGGGTGTAGAAGTTGAGGCTGGAGCCGGACGTGTACTCTCCATCGAGGATGATGAGGTCGTTGGGTTGGAGGGTGCGGCTGATGGCCTCGGCCAGCGGCTTGGAACCGAGTGTGGGATAAAAGCGCGCGAGGCCTTCGTGGGCGGCGAGCAGAACGCCGCACATGGAGGCGGCGAGCACGATGTTGGCAGCGTAGTGGCGGCCGAGGCGGCGCAACCAGTAGCTGACAAGACCTACGCCGAGCATGGAGATGGCGGTTGCGGCCAGCGGCGCGCGGAAGAGTCCCATGGCGCGGCCGGTGAGGTCGAAGACGTGGCCGAGGGAGAGGTTGTACATCTCCGGATTGCTGGTGAGCAGCGAGGCGACGTCGGCGCCGGGTGGGGCTTTGGGGGCGGTGATGGCGAAGTATCCGCAGACGACGGCGATGAGCGTGGTGAGCGGCACAAGCAGCCAACGGGAGCCCGCAAGAAGAGAGCAGCGGACGGAGTCGGCGTCGGAATCTTCGGCGGCGGCGAGCAGGCCGCCGGCCATCAGTGCAAGCGCGGGCAGTGCGGGCAGGGAGTAGTACTCCTGGCGGGACGAGAAACTGAAGAATCCGAGCACGAGCAGCGCCCATGCGAGCAGAAGTGTGGCGTGGCGTGCGGTGTCGCAGGATGATTCGCTCGTTTGCCGCCAGAAGCGGAGAACGGCAGCGGGCAGGAATGCGACCCAGGGCATGAGCCAGACGCCGAGGAGAATCCAGAAGAGCCAGAGCGGCACCTGACCGTAGTCGTGCGGGATGCGCAGGCCGCGGAAGCGGGCGATGTGCTCGTTGTAGAGATAGAACCAGGCCCATCCGGCGCGGGCGGGTAGGCCAAGGCCGGCGGGCATGGCGATGGCGGGATTGCGCAGCGCGGCGAGGATATGCCAGGGGGCGGCGATGGCGAGAAAAACGAGAGTGCTGGAGAAGAGACGCAGGCGTGGGAGCAGGTTGAGTTGGCGCGTGAGGAGCAGATAGACGATGACGAGGCCGAGGGGGAAGACGAGTCCGATGATGCCTTTGGTGAGTACATTCAACGACATGACGGCGGCGAAGGCCCAGCAGCAAAGTGTGGCGCGGGCGGTATGATTTTCACGGAGCGCATCGGTGGCGGCGAGCAGCAGGTGCGCGCCGAGGGTCATCCACAGCGCGAGCAAGATGTCGGGGATGTAGAAGCGCGTGTAGAGGTAAGTGCCGATGCATGTTGAGATTGCAAGGGCGGAGTAGAGGCCGCCGCGCTCACCGAAGAGGCGTGCACCGAGGGCGTAGACGGCGAGGGAGAGAAGGAGGACGCTGAAGGCCAGGGGGAGGCGGGCGGCCCAGTCGTGGACGCCGAAGAGGTGCATGCCGCCGGCGGCCATCCAGTACATGAGAGGGGGTTTATCGAAGAAGCGGATGCCGTTGGCCATGGGCGTGACGTAATCGTGGCGGAGCATCATCTCGCGTGCGGATTCGATGTAGACGGAGTCCACATCGTCGAGGAGGCCGGGGGAGAATATGCCGCTGAACTGGAGGGCAATCCACGCAAGTACAAGCAAGCACAGCGATTGTGGGGACCAGCGGCGCGCGTTCAGGGCGGGAGTGGGCATGGGAGGAACAGACTTCATGGTCGGCGAAGCGGCGGGGGGTGTCAATACGAGGCGGAGAAGAATTGGGAGTAAAGTGGTGAAATGGCGAATGGTTTCATGAGGAAGGCGGTGGCGGGGGCGGTGGTATTTTGCGCGGCGGCGTGGGGGTGCGGGGCGCAGGGTGTGGTGGGGCGGGCGGTGCGGCTGGAATCTGCAACTGATTCTGAATCAGCGTATTGCGCGGAGATGGATGGAGGAATATTCGCGCGCGCGGGGGCGGGATTGCGCGGAGTAACGCTGGAAATCAATGGAAAAGCTGCGGGTTTTGCGGTGACGGTGAGCGCGCCGGAGAGCGCGGAGACGACGGCTGCGGGGGTGGAAAATCTGCATGAAACAGAGGGCGGATTGGAGTTCGATCTGCGGATGCCGGAGCGTGCGTACACGGAGCTGGTGTTCCGGTTGAGGAGCGCGGATGTTGTTGCACGGGTTGAGGTTCGTGGAGTGGGAGAGTTTACGATTTTTGATTTGAGTGGGCGGAAGATGGGGCGGCGGATGATGGTGGAACTGCCGCAGGAGATGAGCGCGAAAACGCTGCACATTGTGATGCGTTTTGCGGGCAAGCGATTGAGTTCGACCGTGCTTTCCGGGGTGGATGTGCCTCCGGCGCGGGAGGCGCAAAGCCTTTGGACGACCATAGATACGAGTACATCGTGGACGAAGAACTTCCAGAACATGGTGGTAAGTGAGTTTGATGTGGGGGCGCATGTTCCGGTGCAAATGGTTCGTTTTGAATGGGATAAGACGGATGCGAGCTTCCGCAGCGGCGTGAGGTTAGAGGCGTGGCCGTTGGCGAACCCGGGCGAGGTGGAGACGGCGGTGGGAGAGATCTCCGCGACGCACACGACGGTGAACGGAGTGCGGGTGGACGGCGTGGAAGATGTTGTGCCGATGACACTTGGGGCGAACCTGCAAGGGCCTGCGCATGTGCGGGTGGTCGTGGAGAATGCGGGGGAAAGCGCGGTGAAGTTGCGCGCGGTTGCGCTGGAGATGCGGCAACACGAGCTGTGCTTTATGGCGCGGCAGGGGCAAAGCGTTGTGTTGCAAGAGGATGAGGCGGGTACGACGGTGGCTCCGCAGGCGGAGAACGCGGATTGGAGCCACGCGAAGCGCGCTGTTTTTGATGGTGAAGTGGCGGTGAAATCGCGGCAAGACGTGGAGAAAAGGGCGGGTGGAGCGCGGCGTTTTCGTGGCTGGGGGTATTTCTTATTGCTAATACTTCCTCTGGTCCTATTGCTGAAAGCTATAGGCGTGAAACGCAAGCGATAGATTCCTACGCTCCGGCGGTGGTGGAATATAGCATGGCAAGTGGTGAAGGCGATGGCGTATTATCCCGACAGTTTCAGGAGGCGACCATGCGTTCCCCAGGTATTGCGCTGGTAGCAGGCGTGGTGTTGGCATGCGGGGGTGTGGGGTATGGGCAGGGCACATGCAGTGCGCGATGCCCGGACGGGTCGCAGAGCGAAATATTCAACTGCAACGATTCGAGTTATGTGCCGATGTGTTTGCGCGCGCCGACGGGTGGGAGTGGAGGCAGCGCCCCTGCGGCGGCAGCACCGGCAGGGATGACGGCGCAGCAGCAGATGGCGACGGCGGTGGCGATGAAGGGCGCATACGCTTTGGGGCAGAGCCTTCATAAGAAGCTGTTCGACAAGCCGCAGTTGACGGTGCCGATTGACCCGGCGGCGCAGCAGCGGCAGTTTGCGGCGCAGCAGTTGAACAACAGCGGACTGGCGATGCTGCGGATGAAGCCGCCTGCGATTGACGGCGCGATCAAGGAATTCCAGAAGGCGCTGGCGCAGACGCCGAACGATGGAGTCATCCAGCGGAACCTGCAGATTGCGCAGCAACTGAAGAAGAACACCCAGGTGGCGAGATCGAACAGCGACATTCTGGACAAGGCGCTGGACAAGACCAAGAACAACGCGAACGCGGAGCGCCCCGTGCCGGTGAACCCGCATGGGAACTTGCTGCAAGACATCGTGACGAGCCAGGACGGGAACACGGTGGACCTGAGCCACGCGACGCGGACGACGCCGAATCCGCAACTGTTGCAGGGGCAGATTGACAACGTGTTTGCCAAGAGGCCGATGGTGGAGCCGCCCGTGCCTTCGCAGTGGCCGGGGCCGGAGCGGTCGGCGAATGACCCGAAGCTCACGCCGAGTGAACAAGAGCAACAGAACAAAGCAAAGCTGGACACGCTGTTTTCAAATCCCGCACCGCCTGGACCCCACAACTAAGCCATGAAGACAATCGTTGGAACTCTCGCCGTGATGATGCTCCTGTTGCCGCTGAACGCGCAGACGGCATCCGCACCCCCAGCGGCACAACCTGCGGCGGCAGTGAGCGGGCAGGCACCGGACGAGGCGACGAACAAGATCACGGAGCTGGTGCATGCGGGGAAGTATGGGGAGGCGCAGCAACTGGTGAATGGGTTGCTGATAGCGTATCCGAGCGATGCGCGGCTGGTGCAGGCGAAGGGGCTGATTGAGCAACTGATGGCGGCACCCGCCCCAGCGGCAGCGGCGCCTGCAGCAACTGTCCCGGCGGCCGCGGCACTGACGGGCGAGGACAAGCTGGATTACAGCGCGCTGATCGAGATGGTGCGGCAGGCGCAGGAGAGCACGGATCTAGAGGAGCAGACGCGGCTGCTGCAACAGTTCATGGAGCAGAGTGCGGGATTTTTGAAGCAGCATCCGGAGCAGATGGAGATATGGCAACTGCGAGGGGCGGCGGCGATCAGCCTGCAGGAGCCGAAGGCCGGGTACGAGGCTGGGCAGAGGCTGCTGGCGGCGGGAGCGATGGACAACGGCGACGCGAACGTGCAACAGCTACTGGCGAAGCTGAAACTGCTGGGCTGGATGGACAAGGAGAAGGTAGAGGGGTTGCAGCTACAGGCGGACGCAGCGCGGAGCGCACAGGTTGCGGCGTCAGCGGCGGAGCAGGCGGCGGCGTTGCGGGCGCAGTACACGTTTCCAGCGGCGCACGCGGACGGCTTCCATTACGGGTACGGACACATCACGATCAACGCCGACGACGCGGTGTATGTAGGGACGGATTCGACGATCCACATGCAGCGGAGCGAGATAGGCGAGGTGCGGGTGGCCTGTTTTTCGTATGTGTGCGGGATGTACTTCACGCCGAAGGGCGGACGGAAGTACTTTATTGTGGCGATGACGGAGGAGGCGGTGAACGCGCGGGTGATGCAACAGAACTCAGTGCGGCCACCGGCGGTGCTGGGGAATGCGGTGGTGGCGCGGTGGGGGTTTGTGCAGGGGAACGACAAGAACAAGGTGCTGGTGCCGCCGGAGGGCCAAGGCAGGGGACGGGGCAAGTAGGGCGCGGTGGTTTAGCGGGCGGACTGGTCGATTTCGGAGAGCCAGGTGGGGGATTTGAGGATCTCGCGGGGGCGTGAGCCGTCGGCAGGGCCGACGATGCCGTCGTGCTCCATCATGTCAATGAGGTGGGCGGCGCGGCCGTAGCCGACGCGGAGGCGGCGCTGGATGAGGGAGGTGCTGGCCTTGCCGAACTCGAGGACGAGGCGGACGGCGTCCTGGTAGAGCTCGTCGTTCTCGTCGCCGCCCTCGCCACCTTCTCCGGCGGCCTTGTCCTCCTTGGGGCCTTCGAGGAATCCGGTGACGTACTCGGCCTGGCCCTGCTGCTTCCAGAACTCGGTGACGGCGGTGATCTCTTTTTCGGTGACGTAGGGAGCGTGGATGCGCTGGAGGCGGGAGGTTCCGGGGGGAAGGTAGAGCATGTCGCCGCGGCCGAGGAGGTTTTCTGCGCCGTTGGTGTCCACGATGGTGCGCGAATCCACCTTGGTGGCGAGGCGGAAGGAGATGCGTGTGGGGACGTTGGCCTTGATGAGGCCGGTGATGATGTCCACGGAGGGGCGCTGGGTGGCGAGGACGAGGTGGATGCCGACGGCGCGGGACATCTGGGCGAGGCGGGTGATGGACTCCTCGACGTTGGCGCGGTCGAGCATCATGAGGTCTGCGAGCTCGTCAATGATGATGATGATGTAGGGGAGCGGCTCCTGCTCCTCGGCGTCCTCGAACATGGAGGGCGTGCCGTTCTCGAAGAGCTTGTTGTACTGCTCGAGGTTGCGGACGGAGCGAGAGGCGAGGAGCTTGAGGCGGCGCTCCATCTCGCGGACGGCGTTGCGCAGGGCGTTGGAGGCGAGCTTGGGCTCGGTGATGATGGGGGTGAAGAGGTGGGGGATGCCCTCGTACATGCCGAGTTCGACGCGCTTGGGGTCGACGAGGATGAGGCGGACCTGCTCTGGGGTGGCGCGGAAGAGCAGGGACATGATCATGGCGTTGATGGCGACGGATTTGCCGGAGCCTGTGGAGCCTGCGATGAGGACGTGGGGCATGACGGCGAGGTCGGCGGTGATGATCTGGCCGTTGATGTCCTTGCCCATGGCGAGGGCGAGCTTGCTTTTGGCGTGGGAGAAGGCCTGGCTCTCGATGACGTCGCGGAGGCGGATGGTCTCGCGGTCGGAGTTGGGGATCTGGATGCCGACGGTGCTTTTGCCGGGTGTGCGCTCGATGAGGATGGACTCGGCGGCCATGGCGAGGCAGAGGTCGTCGGAGAGGCCGGTGACGCGGGAGTACTTGATGCCTGGCTCGGGGCGGAACTCGAAGGTGGTGACGACGGGGCCTGGATTGATTTGGGTGACGGTGCCGTGGACGTCGAACTCGGCGCACTTTTCGACGAGGACGCGGGCTTCGTCGCGGAGAGCGTCCTCGCGGACGATGGAGGCCTCGTCGGAGCGTTCGAGGAGGGTGGAGGGCGGGAGCTTGTATCCGCGGACGTTCTTGGGAGTGAGGGTGACGTGCTTCAGGCCGCTATCGGCGCGCTTGCCGAAGGAGATGTCGCTGGCGGAGGGGGGAGCTTCGGGCGCTGCGGGAGCGGGGAAGGAGACGAGGTTCTCTGGAGCGGGCGGAGGCTCCATGCCCGGGAGGATGCCGGGGAGCGGCTGCGCGGCGGCGTCTACGGGGACGTCGGGCAGCACGGTGCGGGGGATGTGGCTCCAGACGGAGGGCTGCGATTCGGGCTGAAGCTCGACGCGTGGGAGTGGATCGGGCTCCGGCACGGATTTGCGGCGGCCGAAGAGGCCGAAGAGCGAGGAGAGGAGGGTGCGGGGCTCGGGCTCGGCGGCGGAGTCTTCGGAACGAGCGCCGGGTGCGTTCTGCTCGCGCATCTGGAGGCGAGCGGCGCGGGCCTCGGCCTTTTCAGCGGAGCGGCGAGCCTTCTCGATGGCCAGATTGCGCTTGGTCTCGTAGGCGGAGATGACCTGGTCGGCGTCCTGATTTTTTCTGCGTTCGCGCCAGTTGCGCCAGCGGTCGCGGAGGGCGGCGACCCATGCGAAGCGTACGGCGAACCAGTCGCGCGCGGCGACGAAGGTGAAGGTGGTGGCGAGGTAGAGGGAGAGCAGGACCATGAGGCCGGTGGTGATGAGCGCGCCGGGGAAGTTGAGGAAGTGGACGAGCGCGTCTGCGATGAGGCGGCCGGTGAGACCTTCGAGGGGGACGGCGTGACGCCAGAGAACCATGCGCGGACTGAGGCCGAAGAGCGCGGGGCCGAAGAGGATCCAGAGGGTTGCGCCGATGAGCTTGGCGGCGGGTGAGCCGGCGGGGCGTGAGCGCATCCAAGTGAGGCCGAGCGAGCCGATGGCGAGGGGAAGATAGAGGACGGCGACGCCGAAGAGCTGAAGGAGTGCGTCCGCGATGTAGGCACCGAAGAGGCCGGTCCAGTTGTGGGCGGGGCGTCCGGTGATGGAGAGGCCGCCGACGGTGTTGAAGGAGGGGTCGGAGGGCGTGTAGGTGACGAGCGCGAGGAGCAGCAGACCGGCGGCCACGAGCACGATGAGGCCGATGACCTCGTTGAGGCGGCGGTGGCGGGTTGGAGTGAGGACGATCTTGAGCGGCTTCATAGGATGCGGAGCGCAGCAAAACACAGCAAGGACGCGGGTAAACGCGTCCGTGGGTGAGCCTATTATCCCACCGCGGGGAGCGGGCGAAACGGGAGAGAATGGGGGGGTGTCGAGGGATGTACCGTGCTGAGGGCCGCACGGCCGACTGCGCGCTGAGGCGCGCATTTGTGCGAATTGTCATCGGTTAGGGGTAAACACGAGGATTGTCGGTTAGGAAGCAGTGATAGGTGGCTATTCGCTGCCCTCATCGACGGCGCTCTCGCCTTCGGAGTTATGGGCGGAGGTGGAGTGGAGGAGGCGTTCGTTGAGGGCAATGTTGGTCTGGACGCGGGAGGCGCGGAGGAGGCGAGCAACCTGCTTGAGGTAGAGCTGGACGGCGTAGGCGCGGAGGAGCTCGGACTGTGGGAAGTCGCGGCCCATGTGGCGGATCTCGTCCATGCGATCTTCGAGGCGACGGATGTCATCTTTGAGATGGAGGCCGGGTGGCGGGACGTGGAAGCGCCACTGGCGGATGCAGTCGGAGACGTAGTGGAAGCCGACGACGCAGTCTTCGGCGAGGTGGCCGAGGGCGGGTTCGAGCTGATGGGCGAAGGCGTCGTCGCGGCTGTCCTTGACGGCGAACTCGAGGGCGATGAGAGCGTCGAGGAGGGAACGACCGAACTGGGTGAGGAGGCCGAAGCCTTCGCGCATGCCGAGGGAGCCAGCGGGCTCGTTGCGGGAGGCCTCGAGATAGCGGTTGTTGTTGCGCATGGTGGAGAGGACGGACTCGCGGAGGAGGGATAGCTCGGGGGGCGGAGTGGAGCGGTATCCGCGGAGGATGGCGGCGAAGAAGTCGGCGAGCTGGAGGTACTCGCGGGCGAGGCCGTCCTGGAGGCGGATGCGGGCGCGTGCAGGGAAGACGAGGGCGGAGACGGCGAGGGCGACGACGATGCCGATGAGGACGGTGATGACACGGTCGAGGGCGACGGAAAAGTGGGAGCCGGAGTGGGATTGCACGAGCATGACGATGCTGACGGTGACGCCGGAGAGACGGGAGCTGTCGTTGAGCTTGAGGAGCGTGCAGACGGAGACGGCCAGCAGGATGGCGAGCATGAAGTTCCAGGGGAGAGAGCCGAAGAGGGTGCAGGAGAAGCCGATGATGGCTCCAATGAGGGTGCCGAGGACGCGGTTGCGGCTGGCGGTGACGGTGGCGCCGATGTTGGACTGGAGGACGATGATGGCGCTGATGGAGCCCCAGTAGCCTTCGTGGTAGCCGATGCGTGTGGCGAGCCACCAGGAGAGGGTGGCGGCGAGGGCGGTTTTGGCGGCGTGGAGGAGGGTGCGGCGGCGCTCGGCAGAGCGCTGGTTGACGCGGGGAAGCGTGTTGGAGGAGTTCAGCCGCATGGCCCTGCACCTATTGGAACAGAGACGGACAAAGATTCGATGTGACGGGTGGCACGGAGGATGGAAAGAGTCGGAGGGCGCGCTCAGTCCTTGTCGTTGCCGTAGTTGGGGACCTTCTGGTCGCAGCGGAAGGCGAGCGCGGCGGCGCGGGCGGCGAAGTCGGAGTCTTTGAACTGCCGGTTCAATTCATCGGCGAGAGCGTGGAGATGGCGAGCGGCATCGTCGGATTTGCGCTTGTTTTCGAACATGTCCACGAGCGCGGCCTGGCGGGAGGCGGCGTTGAAGAGAGCCTGCGCGGTGCGTGGGCCGTCGGGGAATTGGGCGGCGTACTTTTCGTACAGGGCGGATTCTTTTTCGGGGCAGGAGGGAAGGCCCTGCCAGTCTCCGCAGAGGGATTCGTCGAGGAGGTCGAAGACGGCGAGTGCGGCCCACTTGGAGTTGGGCCAGAGCTTGAGGATTTTGCGGAGGTCGGCTTCGTAGAGGCGGGGGCGGAGGGAGCTGTCGCGCTCGTGGGCGGAGGGGAGCGTGGAGACGTCGGATTTTTCGAGCTGCCAGCGGATGTCGGCGGCGCGCCAGAAGGATTCGGGAGCGAGGGGCGAGTCGGGGAAGTAATCGAAGACGCGGCGGTAGAGCAGGTGCGCGGATTGGGCGGCGGAGGCGGGAGGGTGCGGGTCGGAGGCGATCTTTTCGAGCGAGGCGGCGGCGCCGAAGAGGATGCGGTCGCCGTCGGGGGTGCGGGCGTCGACGACGCCGTGATTGTGAATCCAGCCGGGGTGGACGGCGGCGGGAAGGTCCTGCTGGGCGAGGGGAGTGTCCTCGGCGGAGGGTTCGGTGTCTGTGTTGGCGTAGACGCGGAGCCAGGGACCGCTGGACTGGAGGACGATGAGTTCGCGGCCCGGGAGGACGAGGTCGGTGCGGTCGGAGGCGTCGTCTGGTGCGACGTAGACGTTGGCGGGATGGATGACGGTGGCGCGGGCGGAGTTTTCGTAGCCGGATTTTTTATCGCTTTGGGCGAGGACGGTGGTGGTGCAGAGAAGGATGAGGGCGAGGCGGCGCATGGCTGGTAACAGTATGACGCGAGTCAGGCGGAGGCGGTAATTTGGGCGCGGACGGCGGGGTCGAGGTTGCCGCCGCTGAGGACGACGGCGACGTGCTTGGCGTGGGCGAGGAGATGCGGGTGCAGGACGGCGGCGGCGAAGGCGACGGCGCCGGAGGGTTCGGGCATGCGGCCGAGGAGGCGTTCGAGCAGGAGCATGGCGCGGGCGATGTCGGATTCGGAGACGGTGAGGATGCCGTTGACGAAGGCGAGGATGTGCTGGAGGTTGAGCGGGCCGATGGATTGGGTGCGGAGGCCGTCGGCCATGGTGCGGGCGGTTTGCTCGCCGGTGAGTTCGACGACGTGGTGGGATTGGAAGCTGGCGGCGGCGTCTGCGGCGAGCTCGGGTTCGACGCCGAAGACGCGTGCGCCGGGGAGCAGGCGCTTGACGGCGGATGCGGTTCCGCTGAGGAGGCCTCCACCGCCGACGGGAGTGAGGACGCAGTCGAGTTGCGGATCATCTTCTGCGATTTCGAGGCCGCAGGTGGCCGCGCCGGCGATGATGTGGGCGTGGTTGTAGGGCGGGACGATGGTGTAGCCGTGGGTGCGGGCGAGTTCCTCGGCGCGGAGGCGGCGTTCGGTGCTGCCGATGCCGACGGTGACGACCTGAGCGCCGAGGTCTTTGGTGGCTTGAATCTTGATGGGCGGAGCGATGGAGGGCATGACGATGACGGCGGGAACGCCGAGCGAACGTGCTCCGAAGGCAACGCCCTGGGCGTGGTTGCCGCTGGAGTAGGTGATGACGCCGCGGGCGAGGTCTGCTGGCGAGAGCTGCTTGAGGAAGTTGCAGGCGCCGCGAATCTTGAAGCTGCCGATGGGTTGGAGGTCCTCGCGCTTGATGGAGAGCGAGAAGGGAAGATGGAGGCCGACGGCGGCGAGGGCATCGGGCGGGATGCGCTGGAGCGGGGTGTGGAGGGCGAGGCCGTCGAGGCGGCGGGCGGCGGCGCGGATGTCATCGAGGGTGACGAGCGAGGAATCGGCGGGAGTGGACATGGATGGAGACAGGATAATGCAGGGATTGCGTTAGCGCGTTATCCAATCGTTATGCGGCGGAAAGCGGCATGGGTAGAGAAGCAGGTCCTTCGCGTCGCTCCCGCCTACGCTCCGACGGAGCTTCGGCGCGGCAAGCAGGATGACACTGGTTAGGGAGATACCCCACAACGCTGCGCGTTGTGGGGTATCCGGGTGCTCCTTACTTCTAATGCGCCAGCGGCGCCTTCTTGCCCATTCTAGGCAGCACGGGGTAAACGCAGACTAGGCGTGGCGCTCCGAAACGGCAAGGACGCGGGCGAAGAGATGGACGAGCTGCCAACGGGTGCGGAGACGGGAGAGGAAGGATGGCGCGGCGTCCTTCAATTCGACATGGTTGATGAGCGGGGAGACGAGTGCGGCGCGGACGGTGCCGGCTGGGAGATCGCGCTGGAGCCAGAGGAGTTCGGCGGCGGGGATGACGTTGTCGGCCTCGCCGTGGAGGAGATAGACGGGGGTGTGGAGGTTGGCGAGGTGGCCGGCGGGAGAGACGGCGTCCATCTCGTCGGGATGGCGGGCGACGCTGGCGGCGAGCATGGCGACGACCTGCGGGGCGCGGGTGTTGAAGAGCGTGTGGGCGAGTGCGAGTTGCGCGGGTGTGAGGGATTGGGAGCGGAGGAGTTCGAGCGCGGGCTGCTCGTAGAGGTGCGCCTGCATGACGGGGAAGATGGCGGCGCGGTCTGCGGGGGAGGGGATGAAGTCTTCGGGGTGGAGGTACTCGATGAGGAGCGCGCCGTACTCGTGGGGGGGGATGGATTGGATGGAGCCGTCGGGGCGTGGGTCTGAGCCGGAGAGGAAGAAGGAGACGACGCGGTGCATGGAGCTGTGGGAGCCGACGGTGAAGACGTAGCGGAAGGCAGGGGAGTACTCGGGGCGTGCGGCGGCCATGAGGGCGAGTCCGCCGGAGAAGCTGGTGCCCATGACGCCGACGGGGGAGTGGGTGTGGGCTGAGAACCAGCGGGCGGAGTCGCCGATTTGGGAGATAGTGGCGGGAGTGACGCGGTCGTCGGCGAGGTCGGGAAGCTGGGGGGTGAGGACGCGTACGCCGCAGGCGGCGAAGGCGCGGGCGAAGGCGACCATGCGGGGTTCGTTGATGCCGAGATGGTGGACGCCGTGAAGGAGCAGGACGCCGGGAGCGTTGGGGTGATAGGTGGGCGTGTAGATGCGGGCGCGCAGGGGGCCGGAGGGTGTGGAGATGACGGTTTCCTCTTCGCGGACGGGGGAGAGGACAGTGTGGCGCATGAGCCAGTCGGGCTGCGTGGTTTGGACGAGGTCGAGGAGTGCGGCGGACTGGAGGTAGGCGCGGAGGGTGGGCCAAGCCAGCAACGAGGCGAGCAAGATGGTGGCGAGTGCGGGCAGAAGCCAAGAAACCCGCGAACGTGATGGGTGCGGGAGGAGCATCTTATGAAGAAAGGATAATGCAGATTCTTGGCTCGCTGCGCGCGATGCGCTGCGCTCGGGCCTCCCTACGCTAAAGCTTCGGGAGGCAGGCCTGCGGCAGCGCGGTACGCGCCAGTCGGCGCGGCTCTTTTTCCGGTGGGCTGAAGCCCACCTTCCCACGGCTGAAGCCGTGGGCTTAAGCAAGGCAAATTCGTCCTCCCGCGCTACGCGCTTCTCTCCCACCCTTCGCCAGAAAGAAGCGAAGGATGGGGCACCCATCTTCCGTTGCGCTACTCCCAGGTGCCCAAGTGCGAGGCACCTGGGGCACCCGGCGTTCTACCTCCCATGTCTCAAAATCGAGACATGGGGCACCCGTATTCTTCTCTCCCACCCTTCGCCAGAAAGAAGCGAAGGATGGGGCACCCATCTTCCGTGGCGCTACTCCCAGGTGCCCAAGTGCGAGGCACCTAGGGCACCCGGCGCGCGAATAACCCACACAACACGTGAACTGTGTTGTGTGGGGCACCCAGAGGCGAAGCGGCTCAGATTTCGAGGATGACGGGCATGATGAGGGGGCGGCGGCCGGTGGACTTCTGGATGAAGCGCTTGAGGTCGGCGCGGATCTTTTCCTTGATGACACCGTAGTCGGCTTTTTCCTCGGGGCTGGAGGTTTCCAGAGTGCGGGAGACGACCTGACGGGCCTCGGCGAGGAGTTCCTCCTCGGCAGGGGCGAAGCCGCGGGTGACGATCTCGGGGATGCCTTCGACGCGGCCGGTGCGCTTGTTGATGCCAACCAGGGGGAGGACGATGCCGTCTTCGCTGATGATGCGGCGGTCGCGCATGACGACGTCTTCGACGACGTCGCGTGTGTCTCCGCCGGAGTCGATGCAGACGCGTCCGGCGGTGACCTTGCCGGCCTTGACGGCGGAGTGCTGGTCGAGTTCGAGGACATCGCCGTCCTCGAGGAGGATGCACTTTTCGGCGACGCCCATGCCGCTGGCGAGTTCGATGTGCTTGGAGAGGTGGCGGTAGTCTCCATGGACGGGGATGAAGAAGCGCGGGCGGACGAGGTTGATCATGAGCCGCAGCTCCTCCTGACAGCCGTGGCCGGAGACGTGGATGAGGCCGGAGTGGCCGTCGTCGTAGATGACCTCGGCGCGGCGGCGGGAGAGGTGGTCAATGACGCGGTAGATGGCCTTCTCGTTGCCGGGGATGACGCGGGAGCTGAGCAGGACGGTGTCGCCGGGCTCGACCTTGGCGAAGCGGTGGTTGTCCACGGCGGCGCGTGCGAGCGCGCTCATGGGTTCGCCCTGGGTTCCGGTGATGAGGAGCATGAGTTTGTGCGGAGGGATGTCGCGGATCTGGGTGGGATTGATGAGGAGGCCGGGAGGCGGCTCGATGTAGCCGAGGTCCTGGGCGACGTCGGTGGCGTGGTCCATGGAGCGGCCGATGACGGCGACCTTGCGGCCGTGCTTGTGGGCGAGCTCGAGGGCGATGCGGATGCGGTGGATGGAGCTGGAGAAGCAGGCGAAGAAGAGTTTTTGGCGGGTTTGCGCGAAGATCTCGTCGAGGCGGGGGCGGACGGCGACCTCGGAGGGAGTGTAGCCTCGGCGGTCCACGTTGGTGGAGTCCTGAAGGAGAGCGAGGACGCCCTGCTTGCCGAGTTCGGCGAAGGACTGGAGGTCGAAGAGTTTGCCGTCGGGCGGGGAGAGGTCAATCTTGAAGTCTCCGGTGTGGACGATGGTGCCGACGGGGGTGTGGATGGCGAGGGCGACGCAATCCACGAGCGAGTGGGTGACGTGGATGGGCATGACGGAGAATGCGCCGAGGGTGAAGCGCTTGCCGGGGAGGATCTCGACCATGTCGGTGTCGTCGAGGAGGCCGTGCTCGTCGAGCTTGGACTCGACGTAGGCGAGGGTGAACTCGGTGCCGTAGATGGGGACGTTGAGTTCGGAGAGGAGCCAGGGGAGCGCGCCGATGTGGTCCTCGTGGGCGTGGGTGAGGATGATGGCGCGAATCTTGGAGCGGTTCTCGATGAGGTAGGAGATGTCTGGGACGACGGAGTCCACGCCGAGGAGTTCTTCTTCGGGGAACATCTGGCCGGCGTCGATGATGATGATCTCGTCCTTGAAGCGGAGGGCGAGGCAGTTCATGCCGAATTCGCCGAGGCCGCCGAGGGGGATGAGTTGGAGTTTGTCGGACATGCGTCCTTTCAGTGTATGCGGTTAACGCAGAAGGTCTTCGAGGGTGGTGGAGAGATCGGTCTTGTCGTCGCGGTACTTGACGATGACGGGCGCGTAGACGGACAAGCCCCATTCGGCGGCTTTGCCCTTGGTGACGGCGCGGGAGCCGGGGACGACGACGGCGTTCTCCGGGATGATGAGCGGAGAGTCGGCGGTGGCTTTGAGGATGGTGCCGTGGACGAGGTCGTAGACGGGCGTGCCGCGGGTGAGGATGACGCCGGCGGCGAGGACGGCGCGCTTGCGGACGAGGGTTCCTTCGTAGACGCCGGTGTTGCCGCCGACGAGACAATCGTCTTCGATGATGACGGGGGATGCGTTGACGGGCTCGAGGACTCCGCCGATCTGGGCGGCGGCGGAGAGGTGGACGCGCTTGCCGATTTGGGCGCAACTGCCGACGAGGGCGTGGGAGTCCACCATGGAGCCTTCGTCCACGTAGGCACCGGCGTTGACGTACATGGGGGGCATGCAGACGACGCCCTTGGCGACGAAGGCTCCGGCGCGGATGCTGGAACCGCCGGGGACGATGCGGACACCGTCGGAGGGATGGAAGGAACGGACGGGGTAGGTGTGCTTGTCCACGAAGGAGAGGACGGCGCCGCCCATGTCTTCGAGCTGGCCGAGGCGGAAGCCGAGGAGGATACCGCGCTTGACCCAGGGATTGACGCGCCATCCGGTGGGTGCGGCGGGGTCGGGTTCGGCGGCGCGGAGGTCTCCGGATTCGAGCGCGGAGCGGAGAGCGAGGAAGACGGCGAGGGCTTCGGGGTTGCCGACGGCATCGGGGCCGAGAGCGAAGAAGCGCTCGATGGAGTTCTCGAGGGTGATGCGCGGCATGGTGTACCTCTGGGGAAGTGAAGTGCGGCTACTGAATGAGGCCGAGGTCCTTGGCGATGGCGGTGAGCTTGGCGCGGGCGTCTGCGGTGGCGGGGACGATGGGCAGGCGCACGGTGTCGGTCATCTTGCCCATGAGATTGAGCAGGGCCTTGCAGGGCGCGGGGCTGGGCTCGCAGAAGTTGGCCTTGAGGAGCGCTCCGACGCGGGACTCGATGGCGCGTGCCTTGGCGAAGTCGCCGGAGAGCGCGGCCTGAATCATCTGCGCCATTTCGGCGGGGATTTCGTTGGAGGCAACGGAGACGAGGCCCTTGCCGCCGAGCTCGACGACGTTGACGCCGACGCCATCGTCTCCGGCGAGGACGTGGAAGCCGGGACGGGCCTGGGTGATGCACTCGGAGATTTGCGCGAGGTTGCCGGAGGATTCCTTGACGGCGACGATGTTCTGGTGAGCGGTGTGGAGGCGGCGGACGGTGGCGGGCTCCATGTTGACGGCGGTGCGGCCGGGGATGTTGTAAAGGATGATGGGCAGGTCGATGGCGCGGGCGATGGCGGAGAAGTGCTGGAACTGGCCTTCCTGCGAGGGCTTGTTGTAGTAGGGGCTGGCGGAGAGGATTCCGGTGAGGCCGGGGACCTTGGCGATGCGCTGGGCGCGTTCGACGGCGACGGCGGTGGAGTTGTGGGTGCATCCGGCGAAGACCGGGACGCGACCGGCGACGGTCTGGACGGTGAGGGTGACGACACGGAGCCATTCGTCGTCTGAGAGAGTGGAGGCCTCGCCGGTGGTGCCGCAGGGGATGAGGAAGTTGATGCCGCTGGCGACCTGCCAGTCAACGAGCGAGCGGAAGGCGGGCTCGTCGAGGGAGCCGTCGGGGCGGAAGGGCGTAACGAGGGCGGTGCCGCAGCCGGAGGGAGTGGTGAGGGGCATGATGGATTCCAGTTTACTCCTGCATTACGAG
>Ga0316218_1000909_pt1 | contig 36414 bp, 37 predicted proteins | sample TBH18003metaG_FD_203634 | JGI IMG/M metagenome (GOLD analysis project Ga0316218, IMG submission 203634) | Freshwater microbial communities from Trout Bog Lake, Wisconsin, USA - TBH18003 | ecosystem: Environmental > Aquatic > Freshwater > Lake > Hypolimnion/Profundal zone | place: USA: Wisconsin...
TTTGATATTCAACTCCGGCCAATAAACCAAAAGCGACCCTACGCGACAAAAAGAATTTATAGTGTAAAGAAAATATACCAGAGGAAAAGTCGTTAGCATAATTACTCGTAGTAGGAGAAAGAATAAAGCCTAATTGTGTACCATCAAGCAATTGCTCTGACGTTAATTGTCCATAGCCAAGGCTTACCTCGTGGTCGCCAGCTCGATTTTGGGCAAAGGATGCGGTGCAACATGCAGCAAGCAATAGCAAAGTGAGCTTTAATTTCATAAGGGGATATTTAGTTCTTATGCTCAATAAGTATGCCAGTTTTTTGTGAGATTTGAACTCTTAAAAAGTTGTAAAATCTCAATCACAAAACAAAAAATCACTCCTTCTCCGGCATAGTAAATGCTTCATTGGTCTCTTCTATAAAGGCAAGTATATCTTTACGCCCCAGGAATTTTACGGCGCTGGTCATAAAGGCGCGGGGTATGTATTCCCATTCCTTTTTCATGGCTTCTATGAACCACTTGGCATTTTTTGATGCCTCCCGCTGTGTTACTTTATCGGCCTTGGTAAAGATAATGTTGAAGGGTATGCCCCAGGCACCCAGCTTGCGCAGGAATTCAAGGTCGAGGTTCTGCGGCTCGTGACGGCTGTCTATGAGCACAAATACCGTCATCAGGTTGGTGCGCTGCTGCAGGTAGTTGGAGATCATTTTCTCCCACTTGGCCCGCTGGCTTTGCGATACCTTGGCAAAACCATAGCCCGGCAGATCCACGAAATAGAACGACTTATTGATCATAAAATGGTTGATCATCTGCGTTTTGCCGGGGCTGTTGGAGGTTTTGGCCAGCTTGCTCTGCCCCGTGATCATATTGATGAGGGAAGACTTGCCCACATTGGAGCGGCCAATAAAGGCATACTCCGGCCTGTCGGGCTTGGGGCAAAGCTCCACATTGGGGCTGCTGATCAGGTATTCTGCTTTGGTTATTTCCATTAATTGCTATAAATCTATTCTTATGATATACTTGCCGCCGTTTTCACTTAAACCTTACTTTTGCACCGCCATGCAATCTACGTCAAACATTAATCCTGCGGCTACAGTAGTCCCGGATTCCGCCTCAAATTTAAGCAAGAAAGAGCAAGTAGCCGAGATGTTCAATAATATAGCCGGCCGCTACGACTTTCTGAACCACTTTTTGTCTATGGGCATAGATAAGGGCTGGCGCAAAAAAGCGATAGCCGAAGTGGGCCAAATAAGCCCGCAGCGCATACTTGACGTAGCCACGGGCACAGGCGATATGGCCATTGCCGCCGCAAAAACCCTGAATCCAAATAAAATAACCGGAATAGACATTGCGGACCAGATGCTGGAGGTAGGCCGTAAAAAGATAGCCACTAACGATCTTTCATCAATAATAACCCTGCAAACCGGCGACAGCGAGGCATTGCCATTTATCACAGGCGAGTACGATGCCGTGATGTGTGCCTATGGTGTACGCAACTTTGAGCACCTGGAAGCGGGGCTGAAAGAGATGTGCAGGGTACTGAGGCCTGGGGGTAAGGTGGTGATACTCGAATTCTCCCACCCTACCCGATTCCCTATAAAACAGGGCTACAAGTTATACTTCAGGTATATACTGCCCACACTGGGCAAAATGGTATCGAAACACAGCAAAGCCTATACTTACCTGCCGGAATCAGTAAACGCATTCCCCGAGGGGAAGAAATTCTGCGAGATCCTGGGCAGTTGCGGCTTTAAAGAGGCTAAGGCACGTCCACTTACTTTTGGGATCACTACATTGTATACGGCGAGTAAGTAATATTACACGAATCCCTTGTGATGCGCAAGCTGTAATGCAACAAGTGGAACCAAGGTTAAAACAAGATAGAAAAAACCGATCACAAACGAATAAAATATGGATCTGCCCCACCCGATCGCATATACCTTGCGCAGGCTGACAACCATGTACAAAGCCGGTATAGACAAAATGAACAGGGCCACCCATCCCGAGCTAAAATCTAAAAAGGACAACGGCAAATACAAGAGCACCAGCAGCAGCATATAGGAGAACCAAAAGGTATGGTAGTGCAGCGCGAAGATGACGTGATCAGTATAATTAACACCCTTGCGCCTTGCGAAGAACAGCAACAGCACTAGCCCCATTATGGGTATCATAAAGAAGAATACCTTCGGCGCAAAATGCAGCATCTTTTCCAATTTCTCCTTATGATCCGAATCTGATTCAGTTTTAGGATATATTTTATTCAGTAAACTGTCCTGCACTTTCAGGTTCTTTATATTGTACAGTTGTTGCCTGATCATTATGCTATCCTTGCTGCTTATACCCTTACTACGGAGCTCGGCCAATATGCTATCTGCCTCTTTAATTTCCGCCCTTATTTCCCTGCGCTCAAGACTGTCGCCTTCAGCAGTTAGTGTTTTACCAATATGTTGCATGCTTTTACCCACTTTCTTCTGAGTAACGTCCTTACCTAACCGGTAATTGGCCATCAGCGAAAACGCAATAAAGAAAACCACACTGATGAATATATACAGCGACACCGGCGCTATATACCGCATTCTCTTTTTCTCTTTATACGCAATAGTGAGCTTGCCGGGGCTGAACCACAACGCCTTCATGGTGCTCCAAAACTTCGAGTCGTAATGAAAGTAATGGCCAATAAAATGCATGATGAGCCCCCAGAAAGTATCGTTGTGCAGATGCGTCTCCTGCCCGCATTGTGCGCAGTAATTTTCAGTGGCATGAAAACCACAGTTAGGGCAAATAATAGGTTCGTGATTGTGCGACATAGAATAAGAGTCGCAAAATAGCAATTCTATCCAGATAATACTATCCCGCAATATTTAATAGGCGTAATCAGCCAAATACTCGTACCGCTTTGTGAGCTTTCCATTGTCGCAAATGGTAGCGCGCTTTAGAATGTCACTCTCTGCCTTAAGCAGTTCGGGCAGAATGTACTTCTCCAGGTGTATGCCGAAGTACTGCGAGGCATCGCAGGGCAGCTCATTGGGCAGGTTGTCTACGGCCATCAGGTCTATAGTATCCTTCATATTCTGGTAGGGCGTGGTGCGCTCCATGGTAGACCGCTCTATGCCATATACAGGATCAGCGATGGTAGATGCACCCATATTGATAGGCACTGAGCCGTCCACATCACAGGTGATGTCTGCTATTACATTCAATCGCCAGTCGTTGCGTTTTATATCCGGCTTTTCAAACAGGCGGGCTATGCGGCGCTCCCAGTAGATGCCATTCATCAGCACATCTGCCTGGTTTACATAAGAGGAGAACAGGCATTTGTAGGCCTCGGGGTGCGCATGAAAGTCATCGCGGTGAAAGAGGTCATTGTCTTTACGGGCATACAGGTTCGCCCCCTTCAAGTGGGTGAAAACGGGGTATTCATACTCGTGAGTGAGGAAATCTGTAGGCTCTACGGCTTCTATATCCAGCCGGGTAAGCACATCCAGCACACCCGCCGCAACCTTGCCGCTGCCGGTCATTACTATCTTTATATTGGGCAGCTTGAAGCGCTCATAGGCATCTATCAGCTCTTTGTAATCTCTTACTTCGTGCGCGGCAGGCAGGTCATACTTGCCATACTTCTTGCCGTAAGTCATCAGGCCATTGTGCGCGCCCACTATGCCCGCAAACAGCCCAAAGCCAAGTATGCGCTGCTCATCGCTGTAGGTAAGGCACTCATAGTCTATCATACGGATGCGCTTTTGTATGAGCGCCTGCATGAGGTTCTTATTGTGGGCCTGCTTCTTCTTGGTGTGCGAGAAGAAGAAGTATGTTTTGCCGGGCATCAGCATATCAGCAGGCACTTCTTTAATACCCATCAGCACATCGCAGTTGGCGAGGTCGGTGGTTACTTCTATTCCTTCGGCACGGTAGGCGGCATCACTAAAGCACCGCTCGGGCGATGGCTCTACTACTATTTGTATGCCTGCATGGGTGCTGTTGATATACGCACATTGTTTGGGCGTAAAGGCCACGCGCCTGTCCGGATTCTTTTTATGTTCCTTTATCAACCCTATGCGGAGCATCTTTCGTAATTTAGCAGCAAAGATAAAGCCCCAAAGCACAATACATGGCCAATTACTTCGAATTATACGATATACCAGTCTCCTTCTCACCCGACCAGACGGTGGTAAAAAGCAAATTTTACGAGCTGAGCCGCAAGTACCATCCCGACCGTTTTGCACAAGCCGGTGGCCCCGAACTGACCGAAGCCCTGCAAATGGCCGCCCTGAACAATGCTGCCTATAAAACCCTTAAAGACAGCGATGCCACCATGGCCTATATCCTGAAGCAGAAGGGATTGCTGGAGGAAGAAGAGAAGTACGCCCTGCCACCGGCCTTCCTGATGGAGATGATGGACCTGAACGAGGCCGTGAGCGACAGCGAGATAGACCCCGCCAATACAGATGCCGGTAATATGGCCACCAACGCCCTGAACGAACAACTGGAACTGTGGGACGATGCCATGCAACTACTTACCAACCGCTACGCCAATGGCGAGCATGATGATGCCCTTCTTTTGCAAATAAAAGATATGTATTTCCGCAAGAAATACCTGTTGCGCATTAAGGAAAGAATTGATAGATTTGCAGCCCGATTGTAGTAGAAAGTCATAAGTAGAAAGTAGAAAGTTCGGGAAATCAAACAGCTTTCGACTTTATACTTACTACTTTCGACTCAAAAAAAGCCCAGATGGCGGAATTGGTAGACGCGCTAGACTCAAAATCTGGTTATCGCAAGGTAGTGCAGGTTCGATTCCTGTTCCGGGCACGTTAAAATGAGAGCGGAGAGCGGCAGAGCGAAGAGCGATGTGTTCTCCGCTTTTGTTTTATAAATGTTAATTAATTTTCGTATATTCGTAAAAAGAACAGCCATGAATACGCTTGTGATAAACAATAAATCATATGTGGTTTTGCCTGTAAAAAGCTACGAGGCATTGCAAAAAAAAGCGGCTTTAAAAACACGGCCTGAAAAGGTGCTCTCTATTGAAGAAGCCAGGGCACACAGCAAAAAACTGATCAGTAAGTGGGCTGGCGCGAAGTAATCGTTAAAGAAACGGTAGCTGATAGCATAGCTGCAATAGCGTGGTATATCGAATCGAAAGGGTTGATTGCTACAGCAGAGAAATTCACAGACGATGTTTATGATCATTTCATAAAACTATCGGACTCCCGAAGAAGCCATGCGATATGCCGGGATACCGAAAGAGCCATTGTTGGTTACAAGTGTATTTCCTACAAAAAGAAGTACACGATTGTATTCCTGGAGACAACAGAAGAACTTGTCATCTGCGAGTTTATTCCATCGAAAAGTATTCATTGGTAATACACTCTTCATCAAATTATACTGAATCAAAGTCTGGTCATCGCAAGATAGTACATGTTCGAGTTCTCGTCTCCGCTCTCATTTTGCCTCTTCGCTCCAGTAAATATTTTGGAAGACTATGGAAAGGGCAGTTTTTAAATAATATGGCATGCAAAAAATAAACAAAAAGAGAAATCTTCGGATCATACTAGGGATTACCGTTTTAAACGGCATCGGCATGACCATCGTTATGCCGCTCTTTCCATTCCTACTGGGCAAATATGTTGCTGCTGAAAATGTGGCAATAGCAATGAGTGCACTCATGTCTGTGTTCGCGATTTGTACATTCTTTGCTGCCCCAATTTTCGGGGCGCTAAGCGACCGCTATGGACGTAAATCAATTTTGCTGATCAGCCTGCTTGGGTCTGCTATAGGATATGTGCTGCTCGGTATTGGCGGCGCTCTTTGGATACTGTTCCTCGGCAGGATAATTGATGGCCTTACCGCAGGTAACCAAAGTACTCTTTTCGCTTACATTACAGACAGCACAGAACCATCAGAGCGTGGTAAATGGTTTGGGTATCTTGGTGGCGCCATTGGCCTTGGGTTTATGATCGGCCCGGCTATCGGTGGTTTGCTTGGCGCTGCTTCCATTACCTTGCCTTTCTTTGTTACGGCGGGCATCACTATATTTTCGATGCTTGCTATCGGGGTATTATTACCTGAGTCGCTCCCGCCCGAAAAACGCACCACACACCTCACACTCAAAAGTTTCAACACGTTCTCTCATTTCAACGAGGTCTTTTCTTTAAAAAATGCCCGCGCATTGATCATTATGGGTGCATTCTTCTACGTCGGCCTTAACATATGGCAGTTCAATACCAGTATCTTCCTGAAAGATGTATTCCTGTGGGGGCCGTCATTTATAGGCGGCATGTACATGCTTATTGGCATTTGCGATATTTTGTCGCGCGTAATTGTACTGCCACAACTGCTTAAAAGATGGGATGGGCACACCATCGGTATTGTTGGCTTAGGCGGGATGGCTGTCGGGCTTGCGCTTCTATTTTGCAGTGCTTATATCCATTCTGTTTTTTTCATTATTGGCGCGGTTGGCTGCATCGTATTAGGCGAGGGGCTATTCGACCCCACTTATAATACACAACTCTCTTTATCTGTTGACAATAGTAAGCAAGGCCTGCTACAGGGCATCAATCAAAGCCTGCAAGCTTTGTATCGTGTAATTGTGCCGCTCGGTGCGGGAGCCATTTATACTTACAACCATGGCGCTGTATATGGGATCGCGGCGTTTCTTTTGATCTGCGGGCTTGTTATGTTTTCCAGGTTAAGAACGAAATAACGCAACGTGTTCCCCAGGCTCAAAAGTGCATTTTCGATGGCTATTTCGGGTACAAAAATGAGCGCGGAGAACAGAGCGAAGAACGGTTTCGCCGCTTTTGTTTTCAGGCGTTCCAATACGCAAAACGTGAGGGAATACATTTTCCGTAACTTTAGTTATGATTTATAGGCACATCAGGGGATTCCTTATCTGCTGCTGGCTATTAGTAACCGGCATATGCGGTGTGCTCCTATATATGGCTTTTCGCCCGACGCCAATGGAGAATGGGCCATTTATTTGCGGCAACACATTGATGGACAATAACGCTGCATACCGGAGTGATTCTGCTTTTGCCGATGGAAAGGCTGTATTTCAAAATAATTGCGCATCCTGCCACAATCCGCTAAAAGACGCTACAGGGCCGGCGCTGGCAGATATAAACTCTTTTCGTTCACAGGAATGGATATGCAGATTTCTCACAAAGCCAACATACATACCTAATGACAAGCGGGCGATCAACCTTCGGAAGCAGTATGGCCTGAAGTGTATGAAATTCCCCCAACTCAGTTGTAAAGAGCTAGAGGCTGCAGTGAAATATATTGATCACTATAAACATTAGCCCAGTACCCTATTTCTTATATTCTATCTGTATTCTTAGCTAATTTTGGCCTATCGCCGTTACAAAGAATGCCATTTTAAAAATCGTCGTTAGATCCACTAAGAACTATGCTGTATATCAATAAGCCCATATTTATTTTCACTTTCCTGATATTACCTGCAATCTGTTTGGGACAAAGTAAAATGATCTGCGATCAGGCATATGATGGTGAAACATTTTACGGTACAAAAACAACCAATGTGAAAGCGGTTTCACAGTTGCCTGGCAAAATACAACATAATGTAAATGGCTACTTAAAACAAGCACTTGGGTCTATTTACGATAGCACACATTTTTCTCATGGACAGATCGTCAACTTGAGAAAAAATTTCAAACACGACACCGCGGCATACAGGCGCGAGTGGGTAGTGCCTAAATATGAACTTCATTTCCTCATTCATGATATGTCATTAGGGATAAAGAATTACTACCTTCAACTCAATGTTGATGAGTTCGGACAAATAATTTCTTCTAATTGGCCAAGGCGCTCTTTTTCAAACAGGCAAGAGTTGTCCCAATTTGAAGAAATCGAGAAACTGGCATTAAAAATTGCAGCTCGAAAAAAATTTGACACTGTTGGATATACAGTAGCTTTAGAATACAACAATAAATTAGACAGATTATGTTGGTGTTTCTATTTTAATCATGAATTGAGAGCGATGTATAAAAGCTATGATTGCATTTTAATTGATTGGGGCGATCACAGTGTGATAAATGATAGCATGATACGTGAAGTGAGTACAGAATATTAGGTGCGTTAAATCTTTCCGCCGCTGTTGGTCTTATTTCCAGCAACAGCCTCGCGCTTACAGGCGTTGTCAACGCAACCGATGTACTGCTTCTACACTTATCCTAGCGAGCACCTGATGGTATAAACATTTTCCGTAACTTTAGTTATGACCTCTAAGCACATCAGGGGATTCCTTATCTGCTGCTGGCTATTAGTAACCGGCATATGCGGTGTACTCCTATATATGGCTTTTCGCCCGACGCCAATGGAGAATGGGCCATTTATTTGCGGCAACGCATTGATGGACAATAACGCTGCATACCGGAGTGATTCTGCTTTTGCCGATGGAAAGGCTGTATTTCAAAATAATTGCGCATCCTGCCACAATCCGCTAAAAGACGCTACAGGGCCTGCGCTGGCAGATATAAACTCTTTTCGTTCACAGGAATGGATATGCAGATTTCTCACAAAGCCAACATACATACCCAGTGACAAGCGGGCGATCAACCTTCGGAAGCAGTATGGCTTGAAATGCATGAAATTCCCCCAACTCAGTTGTAAAGAGCTAGAGGCTGCAGTGAAATATATTGATCACTATAAAAGTGCCGTTTTTACCTTGATGCTCCGCAAAGCGGGCATCAGGAACGCGAATAATGAAGCGCAACACACCCTGAATCAAAGACCTTAGTCTCCACAAGCTTCAATTGCAGGCTTTCGGGTAAGTTCGTATCATCTAAAAAGCGCCTTCCTGCTCCGGCTATTATTGGCTGCACCACTATATGAAATTCATCTACCAGGCCAAGCCCTATAAGTTGCGAAGGTATATCTACGCCCCCGGTCGAAATATTTCCTCCCGGCTGTTGTTTCAGCTTAAGCACTTCTTCCTTTAGGTTCCCACGGATGATGCTCGTATTTTTCCCTTCCACTTTTTCCAGCGAACGGGAGCAGACAACGATGTTATCTACGGACGCAAATGCGTCTGCAAAATCGTTGATTGCCTTTGTAGGCCCCGATCGGTCTTTTGCAACATCGGGCCAGAAGGGTATCATCAGCTCATAGGTTTTACGGCCATACAGCAGTGTGTCCGCATCCCGCATCAGCTGTGCAAAGTATTCATGCACTTCATCATTACCACCATTCCCTTTGGTATGGTCGCAGCAGCCATCCATGGTCAGGTTTATGCCAAATATCAGCTTTCTCATATGGCTTTCCTTTTCCTCAAATTTAATGAATTCAATTTCAAAATCCCTTCGATCATTCAACTAATCATACAAAAACAGGCCGCACTTCAAGTGCGGCCTGTTTCCATTTAACCTACATTAGTTATTTCTTTTTCTTCATTTTATTGTCCTTGTCATACACCATAAACTCTACCCTGCGGTTGGCCGCGCGGCCTTCATCTGTGGTATTAGGCTTTACCGGGTTATTAGGGCCCATGCCATTGGTCTGTATCCTGGCTGCGTCAATACCATTAGCCTGGATAACGGCCTTCGTATTGTCGGCCCTTCGTTGCGATAGTGACTGGTTAAAATCTGCCGTACCCACATTATCGGTATAACCATTGATAATGAAATTCATGCGGTCATACTTTTTGAGTAATACAGAAAAACGCTGTAGCGACATTTTTGCGTCCGGCTTCACCTCATCCTTATTAAAATCGAATGTGGTCACTTCAGGATATACTACCCTTACCGTATCGTTCCTTACGCTTACATTGTGCTTACCTACTTCCTTCCCTGCTTTCCGTTTAAATTTCCGCACATAGCAGTTAGTAGTATGGCACGCGCTGAACAGCAACACAGAGGCGAGTAATGCGGCACTAAATTTCATAATCTTCATTTTTTTCGTGTTTTGGTTTTTCAAAGAGATGTAAAAGTCATGCCACATCACCACCCACATGCTCACCAAGCTTCACTACTATGCATCTGCACACTTAACTACAATGCCAAGGCATGATTTTTAAGAATCGATATTTATTTCCTGCTAATCTTATAACTATGAGTATAAAACAGTTAATACCAGCCATCTTACTATTACCGGCTATCTCGCTATTCGCGCAACAGGATACTTTATCTGCCGCCTACAAGAGCAACTCGGTAAAGAACTTCAGTAAAGTGATCGGTTGGAATACCGGGGAAATGCCTAAGGCTCCGGAAGGCTTTACAGTAAACAAGTTTGCCGATGGCCTGGACAATCCGCGCAAGATATATGTGCTGCCCAATGGCGATATACTGATAGCAGAGGCTGCCACCATAAAAACCGAGGCAATGAAAATAGGGGCCGATATAGTTGGTGCGGGAAAATCGGAGAACAAACACCCAAGCGTGAACCGAATCACCTTGCTGCGTGATACCAATGGAGATGGTGTAGCGGAAGTACACGAGACCTATATAGATGAACTAAAGCAACCTTTCGGAATGTTGCTGCTGGGAGACAAGCTATATATAGCCAATACTGATGCACTGTTGCGATACGACTACAAGCCCGGAGAAACGAAGATGACCTCGAGGCCTGAGAAAATAATGGACCTGCAGGCGGGCAAGCATAACCGCCACTGGACACGAAACCTTATTGCCAGCCAGGACGGTGAAAAGATCCTGATAGGGGTAGAATCGGGAACGAATGTGGGAGAAGACGGGATGACCAACGAGATCATGCGCGCCAATATCCTGGAGATAAATAAAGACGGCTCCGGCCTTAAGGTATATGCCAGCGGCACGCGTAATCCTGTAGGACTTGCCTGGGCACCCGGAACCAATACACTATGGGCGGCAGTTAATGAACGCGATGAACTGGGAGACCACCTGGTACCCGATTATTTTACAAGCATTAAACAGGGTGGCTTTTACGGCTGGCCGTACAGTTATTGGGGACAACACGTGGATAACCGGGTAAAAGGCAGTCCTCGCCCAGACCTGGTAGCGAAAGCTATAGTGCCAGATATTAGCCTGGGCAATCATGTAGCGCCGCTCGGGATGATCTTTTACACGCACAATCAATTCCCTTCACGATATCATGACGGAGCCTTTATTGCCGAGCATGGTTCGTGGAACAGCAGTGTGTTGCAGGGCTACAAAGTCGTGTTCATTCCCTTCAACAATGGTAAACCTACAGGCAAACCTGAAGACTTTCTGACGGGATTTATTGCCGACCTGGACAAAAAAAAAGTGCATGGCCGCCCGGTAGACATTGCAATGCTGGCAGATGGATCTATATTAGTAAGCGACGATGTAAGCAACACAATTTGGCGGATAAAGGCAAACAAATAATTCACCCTTACAAGGCAGGATATGAAGAAACGGTTCACAGCTTTCTTATGGTGCCTGTCATTTGCTTGCCATTTGCATGCGCAAACGGATACTGCGATGTCCGCCCCTGCTCCCGACTCCGGAAAAGCATTGCCTGAAGTACAAGTCCACGCATACGAACAGTTTGGCCCCATACTAATATTACCCGCGGCAGTGGGCATTGTTAACAGACAGGATCTTGACCAATACAACAATACGAACATACTACAGGCAGTAAACACGATACCCGGTGTGCGAATGGAAGAACGGTCTCCGGGCAGCTATCGCTTTGGGATTAGAGGCAGTTCGCTGGAATCACCGTTTGGTGTGCGGAACGTAAAGGTATACTACAACGACATTCCCTACACGGATCCCGGTGGGAACACTTACCTGAACCAGTTGGGCTTTTACAATATCCAGTCGTTAGAGATCATCAAAGGCCCCGGGAGTAGCCTGTATGGTTCGGGTACGGGAGGCGTGCTGCTGATCAATAGCATGCCTGCACAATGGCAACCCGGCGCTACTCTGAATTATACAGGCGGCAGCTACGGACTTAGCAATACCGAAGCCGAAATAAGATTTGGCGACAGCACACACAATGTAATACTTTACCAGCACCTGGTCAGCAATGGATACCGGCAGCAGTCGGCAATGCGCAACGATATCATTTCGTGGGATGGTGTAGTGAAACATAGTGGCAAAAGCGAACTGAGTGTGCATTTTTTATATGACGATCTGTATTACCAAACGCCCGGGGGGCTAACGTTAGCGGAGTATAATACCGACCCGGCACAGGCGCGTCCCGGCACTTCAAGTGCGCCGGGAGCTGTTCAGGCTAAAGCTGCTATTTACCAAAAAACATTTTTATCAGGATTCACTTATAAAACGCAATTTGACACGCACTGGTCAAACACCACCACTCTTTATGGGGATTTCTCACAACAGCTAAACCCAAACATCCGAAACTACTCACGTACCTCCGAACCAAATTTTGGCGGACGCACATCATTTGCCTACCAGGTAGCCAAAGGCAAGTCAACTTTTCAGTGGGTAACCGGTGGCGAAGTTCAAGAGCAACTGGCTGATGACCGAACATATAACAATGTGAATGGCGATCCGCAAGCCCTGCAAGCAGATCAGGAGATCAACAACGGACAGATCATGGGCTTCACACAGCTTTCGTGGACAATAGGGAATTGGATAGCAAAAGGCGGCGTGAGCATTAATAGCCTCAACGTAGCTTTGACAACACTTTCGGCTGCCCCATCGGTAACGCAGAACAAAACATACAGCAGCCAGGCAGCTCCCAGGCTGGCATTACTAAACAGGCTGACCGAAAATCTCTCGGTATATACTACAGTAGAAAAAGGATTCTCCCCACCCACTATCACTGAATTAGTGCCAACCGGCAGCCAGGTAAATTTCAACCTTAGCCCGGAAAAAGGGTGGAATTATGAAGGTGGACTGAGAGGGTACACCATAAAGCACCAAATTTACTTCGACATCAACGTCTTTTATTTCAGGCTGCAAAACACTATCGTGGAGCGGCGCGATTCATCAGGAGGCGATTACTATCTGAATTCAGGCAGCACCACACAAGCAGGTGTAGAGGCCTATTTGAAATATAAAGTTATCGCTGCAAAACAGCTTAATACATTCCTTTGGCTGGGATATTCAGGCTATTCCTTTCATTACGAAAAATTCGTGCAGTTGACAACTGACTACTCAGGAAAAGCATTACCAGGCACCCCCAACAATACCATCTCCGCAGGAGTTTCGCTGGCGCTGAACGTCGGCCTGTACGCTGATGTCAATAACTATTTTTGCGACAGGATAGCGCTTAACGACGCAAATACTGCATACAGTGCTTCCTACAATTTACTCGGCTGTAAAATCGGGTATAAAAAGGCCATGCGCAAGTATTTTTTCGACATTTATGCCGGAGCCAACAACATCCTCAACCAGGAATATAGCCTGGGTAACGACATTAATGCGATTAACGGAAGGTATTACAATACGGCACCCCTTCTCAATTACTATGCCGGTATTTCGCTCTGCTATTTGAAGTGATCAATATTTCCGCGGCTAATCATCCCAACCCTTTCCATCCAGTATCTGCGGGATATACTTCTCTACCCTCGCCTCCCGGGTTTTAGATAGTTTGGGTTGTGAGAAATGAAAAATGTAGCCTCTTTGCCGTCCGGGAGTCAGTGCCTCAAAGGCCTTTTTCAATTTTGCACTTTTGTCCAATTTAACCTGAAACTCTTCAGGTATAGTATATTCTGCGGTCTTTTTTAAAGTCACTTTCAGCCCGGCTTCTTCTGCTTCTATGGCTTCATAGATGTAGGCTTTGATAGTGGTCTTCAACTTTACTATACCCTTCACATCCGTGAACCTCATTTGCCGTGCCGACTGTACATTTTCCGTTTGCTGTATCAGTAAGCCTTTGGGGTCTTTCAGTAAAGCACCTTTAAAAAATAGCAGCGCGCAGTATTCTTTAAATACATGTATCAGCACGATGTTGCTTTTCTGAAACACATAACACGGACATCCCCACTTCAGTTCTTCGGTTAGTTGAGTATCGAGCACGATCTCCCGCAACTGCTCTATCTCTACTTTCCACGTTTTGGCCTTATCAAAATAAAAATGAACTTTTGGATTCATTGCGATCATAGCATCTATTTTTGTACAATATTCAAACCAACAGTCGGCCACGAAACGCCCGGGCCGCGTAATAAGATTCCGCACCGTTATGATACAGGAATACAGTCCCATACCGGCGATCACAGAACACCGCTCCACCCGATTTCCGGATACCGGCAGGCGTTTTTACCCAGCTTGATGTTTTGGTATCGAAATCACCAAGTTGCTGCAACTCCCGGTATTGCTCTTCTGTAAGCAACTCTATCCCCATGTCATTTGCCATGCCTACGGCACTGCCTACAGGCTTGTTTTCTTTCCTCGAATCCAGCGCTTCCCGGTCATAACAAAGACTTCTGCGCCCTTTAGGGCTTTCGGCGCAGCAATCATAAAAAGTGAATTCCCCGGTTTTTCTATCATAGCCCACCACATCAGGTTCACCGCCGGTTCTTTCCATTTCATTCAGCGTCCATAACTTTTCCGGGGCAGCTTCCAGCTTTGCCTGCACTGTCGCCCATTCAATATCTTTATGGCGGTTCGTGTGCTGCTCGAAACGGGTCTTCAATATACCGAGCAACTCTTCCTGTTGTTGTTTGGACAATTCCTTTTTCATCCGCTATTATTAATTACGCTGAAACAACCTTTCTATTTGCAGGCCTGAAATACCACGAAGATAATAGAAAAACAGTCTGCATAATTGGCCCCAGCATTTCTTTTACGCCATGATCTCCGCAAGCCAAATGGGAAACTAACGCCCCGGTCATTGTAAAGAAAAAAGGCCAATAGCCTACCCCCCAATAATTAACCAGCCCCTTAACAGCAAAAGCCGTTAAGGGGCTTTGCTTTTTAAAATGTAAGACAATCGCATAATAAAGGTTTTCTATATTCTAAAAAAAATCCTGATCTAACTTTTCAAGCTAAGCAAACATGCTTTCTAATCCCATTTTAACTCCTTTTTAATCTCGTTCTAATGTTAATTGCAAATTGGAATTTATAAGAAAAAAATGCTAAATTTGGTTAAAATGAAGGTTATGGTACATAAAATATCTTTAGTTGTGCTCGCCTTAATTATAGTTTACAGCAGTGATGGATTTTGCAAAAATGCACCGGTGCAAAAGATGCAAAACAAACTGGTTTTCCTCGAAAACAAAGGCCAGCTCAAAGACCAGTATGGCCATGCAAGAACAGATATACAATACTCCCTGAACACTCCCGGCATGACAGTGTTTATCGGTGATGGCCAACTCCATTTTCAATTTAACCATACCGCGGCAAATGACGCTGCACGAAACAAGTATTCTTTGTCAGCGCCTGTAAATACAGATGTGTACAGGTTAGACTTATCTCTGGTAGGTGCAAACAACACCGGAAACATTATTTCGGAAGACAAGCAACAATACCACGAAACCTACTACACCAATGGTGATAGTAAAAACGGTATTGAAGCAAAGGCATATGGCAAGGTCACTTACAAAAATGTTTATCCGGGTATAGATTGGGTACTGTACATAAAAAACAACAAGCTCGAATATGAGTTCGTGATAGCCCCTGGAGCGGATCCGTCTTTAATAAAATTGCAGTACAATGGCCAGCGATCATTAACGCTCAATGATCAGGGTACAATTGTAGCCACAACCCCAATGGGTGTAATAAAAGACAATGCGCCGCTATGCTATTACGTAGATAAATATCAGAAGAAAAGTAGTATCGGATCTCATTTCACGCTCGCCGGAAATACGCTGAGCTTTACCCTTGAAAATAAGGCTACCGCATTGGGTTACAACCGCAAAAAATTAGTGATAGACCCTGTTCTGGAATGGGGGACCTACTATGGGCCTGATTCTTCCAACAGCTATTTCTATGATGTACTGGCAGATAAGAGCGAGGCTGTTTATGCGTGTGGCCTCACTTACGGGGCAACAGACATAGCCACTACTGGCGCTTTCCAATCTGTATTGGGCACGGGCGGTAGTACGGATGCTTTTCTCGTAAAATTTGATTCTTCAGGCAACCGCATATGGGCTACCTATTACGGGGGCACAGGTGGCGACTGGGGTACAGCATTGGGAGAAGATCCATATGGCTATGTATATATGGCCGGCATGAGCAACAGCACCACCGCAATCGCTACGGCGGGCTGCGACCAGTCTTTTTTTGGTGGTGGCATGTGGGCCGGATTTTTAGTAAAATTTGATACTGCGGGAAACAGGATGTGGGGCACATACGTGGGAGGCAGTATAGGCACAGCCTTCGATATGGAAATTTCATCAGTCAGTTGCGACTCACTGGGACATGTGTACGTGTCCGGAACAACAGACGACACTGCAAACGTAGCAACCGCAGGTAGTTTTAAGCCAACAAAACTGGAAGGTGCCGATACCGCTATAGAATGCTTTTTGTTACAGTATGATACAGCAGGAATAAAACAATGGGGTACTTATTATGGCGGGCCTGGGAGAAATGTTGCTTTAGTAGGAATTAGCTGCAATGACGGGGATAATGTATACCTCGCGGGCTACACCAACGATACAAGCACTTCAGCTTTTGCAACACCGGGGGCATACCAGCCTTCTTTACATGGTAGCACCAATGCGTTCCTTGCAAAATTTAGTTCTACAGGAAGCAGGATTTGGGGTACTTATTATGGAGGCGAGAGCTCCGACGCGATTTCCGGCATTGCTTATAGCAATTCGGCTGTTTATCTTTATGGCATCACCTATAGCGACACCGGCATAGCTTCGCCAGGCTGTTATCAGCCACTAAGGGCAGGCGATGCCGATGCTTTTATTGCACAGTTCTCCGTAGAACTTGGCCTCAGGATATGGGGCACTTACTTTGGAGGGCCCGGCACGGAAAGTTCCCCTTACGGACGGATCGCAGTTGACGACTCCGCTAATGTATAGGTAACAGGATACACCAACAGTACCACAGGCATGGCCACACCGGGTGCATGGCAAACAACGTTTGAAGGCGGCAGTTCCGATGCATTCCTGGCGAAATACAATTCCGGCGGCACACAGCAATGGAGCACCTACTATGGTGGTACCGGCGGAGACCAGGGCTATGCGTGCTCATTTGCAGGACAAAGTGTTTATGTATGCGGACAAACCAACAGCCCCGATCATATTGCAACCCCGGGAAGTTTTCTATCCACAACCCCGGGCGGTGCGTTCTATTACCAGGGATTTTTAGGTAAATTCATTAACCCTCTATCTTCATCACTTTCTGTAAAAGCAAACACTATTGATGCGGATGTCAAACTATACCCATCCCCAAATAATGGGCTGTTCACCATATCGGTCAATACTACAGATATGCAGAGCAACACTGCATCCGTTACCATTTCCGATGTTGCAGGCAGGGAAATTTTTAATGAACACTTGCCACTGACCAATGGCTCTTGCGCTAAACAACTGGACATCACTAATGAACCGGCAGGCACCTATCTATTAACGCTGAACATCAATGGCCAGGTGAGTGTGCGGAAGTTTGTAAAGGAATAAAATACAGTCATGCCATGCTCCAGACTCGCCCGCAAGTAAAGCACTGCGGGAGGTTTTGCTTTTTTAGAGGTATTCAATACCTTTAAAAAAAAATCTTATGGACTACACAAAAAATTTCTTCAAGATATGCGCAGGTATCAGCATGGTTATCTGCTCCATTAGCCTGCTTATATTTTCTATCGAAAAAGCAACTGCTAAATCGGCTCCAATTCCCGAACGTGTGCACCTGGTTTCTGTAGGCGCGGTAACCGTTGGCGACAAAATAATTGTGGTTGGGTATGATCCGGTTGGCCCGCATGTTGGCGCTATTGGCACAATGGATGTCAAAGAAGCGTTGAACCCATCAGGTAAATAACACCCTTGCTATCTTACGGTGCGAATTGCTCACTAAAATGAGCGTGGTAATTATTTGCCCTGCACGAACAGGCGAGTCCCGGCGGAAGGAGTGAGAGATCCACCGGGAACACAAATGATTTACGCCTTAACCAAGACAGTATTTAACTCGCGCGAAAAACTATCATACTTTTCACAGGCAAAATCAGCTATTTGCCCTATAAAGAAACCATCACGGTCTAATATGTACTACACATCTCCAACTAAGCGCACGGCAGACTATCTCGTCACAACTATCTTCCCGCACCATTTTCCAACGGCTGTTGCCACCGAGAAAAAATAAACCCCGGATGGCACACACAAATTAACCTCTTGAGTAGTATTCGCTTTTGCTGTGAATTGTTGTATTTCCCTGCCGGTAATATCAGTGATCACTACTGTTGCATCTGTAGCCCTGTTATTGCAGAATTGGAATGTGCCGTCATTAGGGTTAGGATATAAAAATTGTGTTTCCGTTGTTGCTGTTATTGTTGTGCTTATCCCCAGCGAGCAATTACTGACAGTAACCAGGTGAATGGCGGTATCACTGCCACAGGAATTGGTTACCGTATAACGAATAGTATCTATGCCGGCGGTTATGCCGGTGATCAAGCCACCAATGGCTGTAGCATTAGTATTGCTGCCGCTCCATGTACCACCTATGGCAGTATGGGCAAGCACTATAGAATCTCCTACGCATACTGTATTAGGCCCTGTCAGCGCGCCCGCATCAGCTACCGACATGATGATTACATTGGAGCCGGTAGTAATAGTATCGCCATAAGTATAGGTAAGCAGGCAACTCACCACATCGCCATTATGGAGTGAGTCAGTAACATAGGCGGCCGTATCCGTACCCGTAGCTATACCATTGACCTGCCATTGATAAAAAATGATTGACGTATCGTTGGTAACATGAGCCGTAAATACAACAATATCCCCTTTGCACACAGTATCGCCCGGAGCGCAAGCGATAGAGATAGCAGGCAGCGTAATTTTACGGATACGTTGATTACCCGCATCTGAAAAATATATAGCTCCATTGGAGCCATAAGTAATAAATGGAGGATGCCATAACGCCGCAGAATCTGCCGGGCCGCCATCTCCACTGAATCCACCGCCTGTGGATACATCAAAGCCATTGCCGGCAACTGTAGAGATAATGCCGGTAGCGCTCACGCAACGGATCCGGTCATTATTCTGATCGGCAATATATACATTGCCGTAATTATCTGTGGTTAATCCTTTAGGAGTTGTAAATTCTGCTGCCGAGGCCGGGCCGCCATCACCGGCATAGCCTGATATCCCATTTCCTGCTATAGTGGTAATGATCCCGGCGGTGTCCACTTTGCGAATATAAGTAACATCGTCTATGTACATATTACCTGCCCGGTCAACAGATATCCCTGATGTTCCAATCAATTCCGCTGCGGTAGCAGGGCCGCCGTCCCCTATATGGCCCGCCGTACCATTGCCGGCAACGGTACTGATAGTTCCTGATGTGTTTATTTTGCGAATGCGGGTGCCGCAGGACAAATAGAGATTGCCCGCTCTGTCGCTGGCTATGTCATTGACCTGGATCTCGGCATCGGTAGCAGGGCCGCCATCCCCGCTGTAACCGGTTGTTCCATTACCTGCAACCGTGGAAATAATGCCTGCCGGGTCTATTTTGCGTATGTAATTTTCAGTATTAATAATATATACATTACCCAGGCCATCAACGGCTAAACCACCGGCAGGTAGTATACCGGTGGCGGTGGCCGCAATGCCATCGCCCAAATAAGCGCTTAGGCCATCCCCGGCTATGGTGGATATTATACCTGTAGCGCTAACTTTGCGGATACGGAAATTATTTACATCACATATATATATATTCCCCACACTATCAATAGCTACTCCCTGTGGCCCCCAAAGAGTGGCTGCGGTAGCCTGGCCTCCATCCCCGCTAAAACCGCCACAGCATCCCCCAATAGCCCCGCTGCCTGCATAGGTAGTGATGATCTGGCCAAATGCGCGTGGCGCACAGCAAGCCATAAGTAACCAAATGCACAAAGCCACGGGCCAATAAGTGCGCAATTTCCCCTGTTTCATAAAATAGTTTGTATAAAAAGTGAAGGCTTTAATTGACCGTCTGCTTACCAAAATGTTATTGTAACATTATCCATGTAGCACCCGGGGGTACCACATCCATCTGTCCACGAGGCATTTCTACAACCTGAACCTGAGCTCCATGTGGCTGCAGAGTAAGAACACCCAGTCCCATATACAGGATAATATGGGTCGGTCATTGTGCCTCCCGCATTGCTACAGCCACTTCTTATAACCGGTAACGGGCATGTAAATTGAAATTCCACATCAGTCCAGTTAAATACGGTAGGACTCGATGATATCCCCCCGCTGGGTATAGCCAGCCAACCTACCAAAGTTTGAAACCCACCGGGGCCTGGGTACGGCCAGCATACTGTAGCTCCTGCTGGAACATTTACCTGATTACTTTAAGTGGCGCAAGGTCCGTCTGCAGGCGTTGTAGAAGCGTCTTGCGCATGCATGATCACATTTACAATACATGGGTTGGCGCTGTTATCTATACACAATGCCGCAGTTTGTCCTTTAGCCATAACGGCTACAAAGAGGAGAATAAATAGAATGTTTTTTTTCATTTGTTTTTATTTTAAAAGTTACAAATAATATGAAGCACTACCATTAAACTAACATAAAGCTAATCATGTTATTTGAATTTTAACACTTTTTTTACTATTTATTTTCGAGTAGTCCCCCCCGTTGCTCGTAGTATTAAAAAAAAATAAGCAGTTGTTGTAGGCTCCGCCTACCGTAGTTATCCGTAGTATCCAAAAAATAAGTAGTTGGGCGTAGGTTCAGCCTACACCTTTACAAGTGTCCAGGTCTCGACCGGCAAAGCGAGTTTCGCCTACGCCCTGCCGCAATAAAAGCCACTTATACCGTTTTTGCAACTGGTACTACCCAAAACCCAATTAACCTTTTAACTTTACAGCAAAACGATCACGTAACTATGGAATTTTCGGCACAGCAGATAGCAGGGGTATTGAATGGCACTATAGAGGGCAATGTGGATATTAAGATCACCAAGCTCTCTAAGATAGAAGAAGGGGTGCCGGGCTCCATATCGTTTTTTTGTGTCCCCGTAGAGTCTCCCGTTCCTTCAGCGGCGGACGCTTCGGTTCGCGCAGGGCAGATTACACTATAAATGCCCGCCTCATCTTGCAACACACCTAATATCTATTTTATAAATTCCCCTATAGCTAAAACGTGTTGGCTCGTATTGCATTATTAAAGACCTTTGTGTCATCAAAAGAGGATTTCTATCCCGTTCTTTTCTTTGTGTCCTTTGTGTTTAAGGGCAACAATACAGTAATTTTATGGAAGAAAAATTAACCTTGCTTCCAGTGCCATAACTTTAGCGAAGTTATTACACCTAAGGTTTTTTCTACAGCCGAAGCTGTCTAAATTTTCGACTTTCTACTTTTCAATGTGACATGCAATGGGACATCTGAAAAATAAAATACATCCAAAACCCTTACCAACACTATCACACACAAAACCATACCATATGTTTTACCAACAAAAAAATATTTTACTCGTAGGACATTCACCCCACGCCTTGCACTAAAAATGGGATTTGAAATTTGTATTTTGGGATTTGGAATCCCCCACTACTTCACCTGCACATACCCCGACTCCAGTTCCACCACATCCCTGCGCAACACAAACCGATATACCCCCCTGTGCTGAAAGTTACGGCGGTCGAAGATGATCTTGGAATGGTGCAGGCGGGGCACTTCAAAGATCATATGATCTTCGGCATCATAGAATTTGATGGAGTAGTGGTGCGTGGCCACATCATCCGGCAGCGACATATCCACATGGCCACTAAGCGTGTCTACAAAAATGTAGGCCGATTTGATGAAGGTGGCCGGCGCAGCATTGGGGTCATCAAACGCAATGTTCACTTTGGGGTGGTGCGTTATCTCTATGGGTGCAGGGGCAGGCGGCTTTATACGCACAGTATCTGGCGCGGCTACTGCTAAGGGTTGGCCGGCGGGCAGTTGCAATACCTCCCGCTTGCCTGCCAATGTATCTATTGCCGGTTGGTTATTGGGAACAGGGGGCTGGGCATGATCTGTTAACGGTGGCACAACGGCTACAGGCCGAGTAGCATGCTGCACATCCATTTCCGACCGCTCCAGGTAAGCCCGGCAGGGGTTGCTGCTCCACGATACGCCTGAGTTGAACACAATGGCCAGTTTGTAATAGTTATTACCGGGAAGAGGGTGCGGATCGGTAAATTCTTCGGCACCCATTTCCGGTTTCTTTATTGTGCCTATCATGGTGTACTCACTCACGCTGTCGGCAGAGCGCATGATGGATATTTTCTTTATGCTGTTGTACGGGTTGGTCCACGAGAGGGCCACTACCCTGCCCTGCACAGTACCCTGTATATTGGGCAGCGTGGGCTGCGCCACAGCGGCAAAACCACCGAGCGCAAGCAGGAATAGGAATAAAATACGCAAAATCGATCCGGGAAACACCATAGGTATTATACCCGAAAATTAAAACAACTTATCCATATTCAGGGTTTTCGGTCCCGAATATTTATGGCACATTGTGTATAACTTTCAAATTATGCACGCATTCATCTACCTATCAACTAATTACCTATCTTAGCCCTTCACTCTGCAAAACAAGAATACATGGGTCTGTTCACAAAAAAACCTATTAGCCAACTGATCGCACACTCTTCGGAAGGCGCAAATGATCTTAAACGTACGCTCGGGGCGGGCAACCTTATAGCCCTGGGTATCGGTGCTATAATAGGCGCAGGCCTGTTTGTGCGCACAGCAGCGGCTGCAGCCAATAATGCCGGCCCTTCTGTAACTATAGGCTTTATTGTAGCTGCTGTAGGCTGCGCATTTGCCGGGCTTTGTTATGCAGAGTTTGCATCAATGATACCGGTAGCGGGCAGCGCATATACTTATTCTTATGCCACTATGGGCGAGCTTATAGCCTGGATCATAGGCTGGGACCTGGTGCTGGAATACGCAGTGGGCGCAGCTACTGTAGGCATAGCCTGGAGCGAATACCTGAACAAGCTGCTGGAGCGGGTACACCTGCATATTCCGTTGCGATGGTGTCACTCGCCATTTGAGAATTTCAAAGACGAGACCGGGGTTATGACGCATGGTGTAATGAACCTGCCTGCCTTGTTTATCATCTTCATGATCACATTGCTACTCATCAAAGGCATCAAAGAATCAGCCGTTGTAAACGGGATAATTGTTATCTCCAAAGTAGCTATCGTTATCCTCTTCATCATCTTTGGCTGGCATTTCATGAACCCGGCAAACCATACGCCTTACATTCCTGCCGTGTCCACCTATACCGATCCGCAGGGTGTTGCCCATGCCTACGGGGGCATATGGGGAATACTGGGGGCCGCAGGCACCGTATTCTTTGCCTTCATTGGTTTTGATGCCGTATCTACAGCGGCCCAGGAGGCAAAAAACCCAAGCAAGGATATGCCTATAGGCATACTTGGGTCATTGGTGGTATGTACCATTTTGTATATCCTTTTTGCTCATGTACTTACTGGTGTGGCAAGTGTCAATGACTTCCGCACGCAGGGCCGCGAGGCTTCTGTAGCCTATGCTATCCGCACTTACATGACGGGCTACGGCTGGCTGGCCGATTTCGTCATCGTGGCTATATTGTTTGGGTTTTCGTCTGTGATCCTGGTGATGCTCATGGGACAATCACGCGTATTCTACTCTATGAGTAAGGATGGCCTGGTACCCAAAACCTTCTCGAACCTGCATCCTAAGTTCAAAACACCACACCATTCCAACTGGATATTCCTGGTACTCGTAGGTGGGTTTGCCGCCTTTGTACCCGGCGATATAGTGGGCGATATGACCAGTATAGGCACGCTATTCGCCTTTATACTGGTGTGCATAGGCGTATGGATACTGCGTGTAAAAAGCCCCGAGATCAAACGGGAATTCAGAGTACCGGGAGTGCATTTTGTATCAATTGCCGGCGTGGTGGTATGTTCTGCCATGATAGCAGGCCTCGGCTGGACCAACTGGGCACGCCTTATCGTATGGCTCATTATAGGATTGGTGATCTACTTCACCTACAGCCGGAAACACAGCAAATTAAACAATGAGAAAAATGAATAGCCTTGTCTATTATAAGGGCCTCTTCAAAAACATATTTACCCTTAAATTAAACCTTCTTAAAACCTATGCGTCTTAATTGCATAAAACTTTGAAACTATGCAATACAGAAAACTTATAAAGACTGGCGCTATAATGATAGCGGCCTCTTTAATTACGCTGTCGGCCTGCAAGCGCGACAAAACAGATAGCACTCCGGCGCTCACCAACGCCGATGACAATGGCGGGTACGCCTCCGATGCGGCAAAGCTGGAAAGCACCAACAATGATGTGCTGAATATGGCCGACCTCGCAGCAACATCGGGCGCTGCCAACCTGCGGACCACATCCACGTGCGTAACGGTAACAAATGACACCACAGCTACGCCGCATGTGCTCACGCTCAATTTCGGCACGGGCTGCACAGGTATTGATGGCAAACTTCGTACAGGGGAGATCATTGTAACCTATAGCGGACGCTATAAAGACAGTGGCAGTACCCACACTATTACCTTCAACAACTACACTGTAGACGGCAATAGGGTTACTGGCAGCAAAACAGTGACCAATAACGGCACCAATACCAGCGGACAGGTATGGTACACCGTAGTAGTGAACGACTCGATTAAACTCGCTGATGACAGCCTCATTACCCAAACTGCGCACCGCACCCGCACCTGGCTCACAGGTTATTCTACACCTGCAAGAGACGATGATTCTTATTCAATTGCTGATGTAGCCGGTTACAGTACTGTACTGAGGCGTGCAAACGGCCACATCTTCAATATTGCTATTACATCCCCGCTTACTGTAGCTGTTGATTGTGCTAATATCGAAGCAGGTACATTAGATATATCCAGCACTTCCTTCACCGGCGGCGACCGCATCCTGGACTATTCTTATTCATTAGGCACAGCCGGCAGTTGCGATGCACTGGCACAGCTTACTATTGGCTCACACACCTATGTGGTGATCCTTCGCTAATACCCTCTGTATATTTTTAAAAAGCAGGCCGGATCATCTCTGGCCTGCTTTTTCATCAACTTTCCTTATCTTGCAGTATCAATTGATACAAATCATCTAATTATGAGCGCAGCAAAAAAACCATCCAAGCTACCATCCAAGCAGATCTCTTTTTCAGGCCAGCAAACGTCTAAGAACGGGGCAAACGTAAAGGCTTCTGTAAACAAGTCAAAGAAGGGCGGCGTAAACAACATGCGGAAGCTCTCCGGTATGTAGTACCCATTAATCCAGCAGCCTCAGCATCTGGTTGTCTATAGACTGGTACAGGTCTTGCGGCTGGTAAGTGCGCCAGTTGGGGCTATCCATAAACTTTATGTAGTGGTCTATGTGCGAATGATGAAAGTCGTACTGGGTGGCCTCAGGCATATTCAGCGCTACGATCCAGCCGCCATCATCCTTTATATCTTCTATCCATTCTTCGTAGTAGTCGGTATCACTACTATGGAAATTCAGCACATTCTCGGTGATCAGTATGTACTTGAATATCTTTTGACCGATCATTATGTCGATCACATCGCGCTTCAGCTGCATGATGTCGTTCTCCACCGCATCGTTCCACTCCCCTATCAGCTCTATAATAGCATAGTTTAGTTCGTAATCCACGAACAATACTTTCAGGTACAATGTCTTCGACCCGAATTCGTCCCATTGCGGGTGTATGTAGTAATTATACACGGTGTTTGAAAACTCGAATTCGCTGTGCTCCGTTCCGTAGAAAGGAGAATCTTCATCTTCTTCCGCGTTGTACAAGTGACGCCAGTTGTAATATGGCTCTATTTCGTGCATAGGCTAATGACTCTATAAAACACCTTGAAAATATCCTGCCATGGGCTACGCCATCATTTGCTGCCAGGCCACCATACCGCCTGTTACATTTACCGTATTGGTAAAGCCTGCCTGCTCCAGCATCATACACGCCTGCGCGCTGCGCGCACCCGACCGGCAATGAATGATCACTTCCTCATTCTTCAGGTCTTCAATTTCCTCTATCTGCATGCTCATTATTTTGCCAAGAGGTATAAGTTGTACGCCAATGTTATACTCAGCATATTCTGCCGGTTCGCGTACATCAATAATATGCAGTTGCTCGCCTGCATCCATTCTCTTTTTTAGCTCTTCTACTGTAATGGTTGTCATTTAAACACAAATTTATAGAAAGAGTTCAAAGAATAACCTCTCTCCTTATTAATTTACAATTTGATCAGTTTTTTAGTGGAGGAGCGTGTACCCTCATTGCCCAGTGTTACAAAGTACATGCCCGCTGCCAACTGCGATACATCAACAGAATTACCGTTGGTAATAGTACCCATAAGCATATTGCGCCCTGCAACATCAGTGATGTGATATATCCGCTGAGTAGCAGTACCTATATTGAATTGTACTCTATCTGTAGCCGGATTTGGGAAAAGATCCCAGTCATCCGCGGCCTTATCTATATCTGCTACAGATGTAGGCTGCACCGCGTGGCCCAGCAATGGCCGTATCATCAAAGCGCCGCTGATGAGCGATGTCTGCCAGGTACCAAATACATTATAATAAGCATGGTTGCTGCCCACCCGGTTCACATCAAGCCCTATATACAGGCTGTCGCTACCGCTTTCGGCAGGCTGCATTGTACCCATATAAAAGGTGCCTGCGGGCATAACGAGCGGCTGCGGAAAGGTATAATACCAGAAATGATTGACACTATCTGCATACCCGGGAACAGCATCTTCTATCGAGTCTATGACCACATCGGAAGGCGCGCCATTCACTCCCTGGAGCGATGTGTACACATACACATAGAAGAACTTACTGGAGGCAAACGGTATCTGTCTGCCAAAATATATCGCAACACCCTGTAGCGTATCGGGCCGGTTAAGGTGGTACTCAATGGCTATCTTACCGGGCAGCGTGGTAAACAAATTGAGGTAATAGCTTTTCTCCGCCGTACCATCATCATAGGCAAGGTAGTTATCAAATACCTGCTTGCCCACAATAGTGTCATTTGCAGTGCCTCCCGTAGAAGTGGTGCTTTCAAGGTAAAACTGTGTTTGAAAAACGACAGATGTACCTGCTGGGTAAGCAGGGAAAGAAGATATGATCAATGGTTCCGAAACATTCTGTGTCTGATAACCGGGCATGGTCAAAGCAGTAGGTATAGCGCTTGCCAGCGAAAGCCCGGAGCCTGCATCCGTTACCCCGAAGTCATAATTTACCGTTTGGAACAATGACGTATCATTGGCTATGTTATCCGTCACCTGAGATGTGATCTCGCCGGCAGTATTTGCCATAAACTGTGGATATGGCATAGAAGTATAGTCATTAAGCAGGAACGATGGGTTGGTGGTAAAAGCTACATCGCCAACCGTTGTATCACCCGCGCTTCGGTTCTTGTCTAACCTTATATAATCTACGTTCCACACCGCATCAGCCCAATACAAGGCGGCCATATTCACAAACCTGAACTGGAAGGTACTATGAAAAAAGAGCGTATCGGTAATAGGTATCATCACCTGCTGAAAGGGCTGTAAGGATGTACCGGGTATAGACCATACATTGGTAAAGTTGCCGTACCTGTCTTTGAGATACAGAAATAACGAATCGCCTGATAGCGGATAAAATCCATTGCCTTGTGGCTGGTAAAAGAAGCTTAGGTACACGCTATCAGCAGGCGTGTTAGCGCTTAGGTCTATAGGACGGGAGGTTAGACTATCTGCGAAACGAAAATCCGAGTTATTGAATGAATCGTATGGTATACCCCTGCCATCCAGGTCATCAAAAGTAGCCACTCCCCTGCTTATGGGGTTTTGCCCCATGGTGTTGTTGATGTACACCTCAAAGTCTTCCCATTTGTTGCTATCCGGCACGGGGCCATAATAAGTAAAGTCTTCAAAAAAAGGCAGGGTAAGTGTAGCCGCTGTTGTTCTGCCCGATGGACGGGCATGTGTTGCTTTGTCGTTATTCACCAATACAGGGTTCCAGCGCATTGGGGCTACATGCTCTCCATATCCTTGCGCACCGGCAGTAAATGCCGATAATACAACGATCAGGAACAATAGTCCGTTTATAAATGCTCTGCTCACTTTATTTCGTTTTTTTAGCGGCATCCTTATTGCCCGCATCTTTGTTACCCGCATCTTTCTTTGCAGCATCCTTGCCCGCAGCAGTATTAACGGAAGAACCGGGTGTTGTATTGTTGTCGGGGAAATCTGTAGGCTCAGGATTTTGCATTATTATAAGATCTATAATATCTCCCTGCTTGATGCGGTTAGCCACACCGGCCTCATTAATGGCCCTTGGCGACTGATCTATAATGATAGCCGAGGCGGTATCCGTGATCTGCGACATCTGGTCTATAGCTGTAATAATAGGCTGTACATTGTACTGTGCCAGTAGGGTAAGCGCCTCATCAACCGACATTTTGGTAACGGCAGGAACGTCAAACTGTGTATTGCCCAGGCCATCGCCTATTACCAGGCTCACCTTGCTACCCTGCGCTATCATCTCGCCCGGCTTTATGTCCTCTCCTTTATACCGCTGCTCCAGTATAGCGCCAGCGGCTATATCGGGCTTGTAAGTAGTATCGCCCAATAGCAGCTTATTGTTTTTCAGCAGCATCTCCGCACTCCGGAAAGAAAGGTTAACAAGGTTGGGCATAGGTATGTGCGGCGGGTTCAGCATATTCACGGTAAGGAATACGGTACGGCCTTCCTTTACCACAGCGCCGCTATCCGGCACTTGCTTCAGTACCGCAAGCGGCTTGGAATCGGGCTCGTAAGTGGAGTCAATGAATACCTCGAAGCGCATGTTCTTGAGCGTTTGCACGGCCTCGTTCATGTTACGGCCCTTTACTCCCGGTATAACCAGTTCCTCACCATGCTTGGTCACACAGTGCAGCGTGGCAAAGAACGATATGTACAGCAGCACAAAAGTGAGCAGCACCAGCATCAGGTTGAACCAGAAAGACTTTTTTACACTTGTTTCCATATCAATGCGGCTGTATAAAAATGATTGAAATTATACAGTATGTGTTTTAATGCTTTCCTCCAATATTTCGCCATAAAAATCCCTCAGCTCCCTGCCCGAAGCCCTTACCTGCTGCGGCACAATGCTGTTCTCGCTTTGGCCGGGCATAGTGTTCACTTCAAGGAAAAACAGCTTGTTGGTACTGCGTTGCAGAATGAAGTCCATGCGCACAATGCCACGGCAATTGAGGTGACGATATATATAGGTCGCCTTGGTTTCCAGCTGCTCTTTCAGCACAGCATCTATCTTGGCGGGGGTGATCTCGTTGGTAACGCCGGGCGTGTATTTCGCCTCATAATCAAAGAACTCATTCTTGCTCACGATCTCGGTGGCGGGCAATGCGTATATGTAGCCATTCACTTTATACACCCCTATTGTCAGTTCGCGGCCTTCTATAAATTCTTCTATCAGTACCTGGTTGTCTTCGCCGAAAGCCTTTTCAATAGCGGGCAATAATCCACCTACATCTTTCACCTTGCTCACGCCCAGGCTGCTGCCGCTCTCATTGGGCTTTACAAACAGGGGAAGCTTTAACTGGTCCAGCACAGCGCCCATAGAATACGGCTCGCCCTTTATCAGGTGCACCGAATTGGCGATGTTCACTACATTAAATGCCTTTACCACCTTATTACAATAGCTTTTATTGAAGGTAAGCGCAGATACTATGGAGTTACAGGTGGTGTAGGGTATCTTCAGCATATCGAGGTAGCCCTGTATATGGCCATCTTCGCCCGGAGTGCCGTGCATGGCTATAAAAGCGCAGGCAAAATTGATATGTTCTTTATTGAGCGTAATGGAGAAATCATTTTTATCAACCGGTATCTTCTGATCTCCGTTCTGATAATACCACTCATCGCGGGTGATGATTATTTTATAAACATTGTATAGCGTTTCATCCAGGTTCTTCTCTATGGTTTCAGCCGTCTGTATGGAAATGATGTATTCGCCGGAATAGCCCCCTGCAAGTAATGCTATGTTTTTTTTCATCTGGTAAATTCTATGAGATTGGTAAAGCCAAAGGTAATAGAAAAACCTGTTGCAAGTGGCATAAACGGGTAGCCAAAAAGTTGCTAAAACTTTATAATACGCTATATTTCATGGCAAAACGAGGTTAAAAGCCATTTTATTCGTAAATTAGTAGTGCCTTTTGAACCAATCATAGCTATAAAAAAGGAGCGGATACTGCTATATGCCAACACAGCACACGGAGCCACAGGTGGCACAATATAACTACAACGAAGAAGAAGAAAAGAAGCTCATACTGCGGGAGTACAGGGCATTGTTACGTTCGCTGAAAGAGAGCATAAAGAAAGGAGATAAAACCCTGCTGCGGCGGGCCTTTGAAATATCGGTAGAGGCACACAGGGATATGCGCCGCAAATCGGGCGAACCATACATACTGCACCCGCTGGCCGTGGCACGTATAGTGGTGGAAGAAATAGGGCTGGGCGTAACATCGGCCATATGCGCGCTGCTGCATGATACTGTTGAAGATACAGAGATAACACTCGAAGACATAGAGCGCGATTTCAATGTGCAGATCGCAAAGATCATAGATGGCCTCACCAAGATATCGAATGTAGTCGACATTAAAGCCGATACTACTGTACAGGCCGAGAACTTCAGGAAGATACTGCTGACACTGGCCGATGACCCGCGCGTGATACTCATAAAGATGGCTGACCGCCTGCACAATATGCGCACGCTGGACAGCATGAGCCGGGAGAAGCAATTAAAGATCTCTTCCGAGACCACATACATCTACTCTCCCCTCGCCCACAGGCTGGGCCTGTACGAGATAAAATCGGAGCTGGAAGACCTGGCCATGAAGTACACACAGCCTGAGATGTACGCAGAGATCATGCAGGGGCTTAAGGAAACCAAGCGCGAGCGTACCCGCTACATTAATGAGTTCATCAGGCCGATAAAAGAAGAGCTTATTAATAATGGCTTTGACTTCGAGATATATGGCAGGCCCAAAGCCATCAACTCCATCTGGAATAAAATGCGCAAAAAGCACGTGACCTTTGATGAGGTGTATGACCTGTTTGCGATACGCATTATTCTTAAATCGCCACCGGAAAGAGATAAAGAAGATTGCTGGAAAGTGTATTCTATCATCACTAATTTTTACCGCCCGAGCCCCGACCGGCTGCGCGATTGGATAAGCGTGCCCAAGGGCAATGGCTACGAGGCCCTGCACACTACCGTGATGGGCAATGCTGGCCGCTGGGTAGAGGTGCAGATACGCACCGAGCGCATGAACGAAATAGCAGAAAAGGGCCTGGCCGCGCACTGGAAGTATAAAGACGGCGCACCGGCAGTACAGGAAAGCAAGCTAGACAGCTTCCTGCACCACCTGCGGGACATGCTGAACAACCCGGATACAGACACCATTGATTTCATACAGGATTTCAAGCTCGATCTGTTTACCGAAGAGATATACATTTATACACCGAAGGGAGATATGCGCGTGCTGCCCAAGGGCGCTACCGCACTCGACTTTGCCTTTGATATACATACCCAACTGGGCAGGCGCTGCATAGGCGCTAAGGTGAACTACAAGCTGGTGCCGCTGAGCCATCCGCTGAACAGCGGCGACCAGGTGGAGGTGATCACGTCCTCCAAACAAAACCCATCAGAAGACTGGCTGGGCTTCCTCATCACAGCAAAAGCAAAATCGAGCGTAAAGACCTACCTGAAAGAAGACAAACGCAAGATAGCAGAGGATGGCAAAGACGCACTGAGGCGCAAACTGGACCATATGAAAGTGCCGCTGTCGCAGCACAATGTGAATGAACTGATACACTACTTCAAAAAACAATCGCCGCTGGATCTGTATTATGCAATAGCCGTGGGCGCATTGGACCTTAAAGAGCTAAAGAACTTTGTGGTACACGGCGATAAGCTGCAACACATAGCCAAGGAAGTAAAGCTGGACATCAAACAATCGCAAGAAGAAGACCATGGCAAGCAAAAGCCCGGAAAGGCGGCAGAACTCATCATCTTTGGAGAGCGGTCAGACCGTGTATTGTATAAGTTGGCGCAGTGCTGCCAGCCGATACCGGGCGATGATGTGTTCGGGTTCGTAACATCGGGTGAAGGATTGAAGGTACACCGGACCGACTGCCCGAATGCGGCGCAACTGCTGGCCAACTACGGCCACAGGATCGTAAAGACCAAGTGGGCAAAGAACAAGGAAATATCCTTCCTGGCAGGTGTGGGCATTACCGGCCATGATGATATAGGCGTGATACAAAAGATAACCAATGTTATCTCCGGCGAGCTAAAGCTGAACATGCGCTCGCTGAGCATAGAATCCAACGATGGCATATTCGAAGGCAAGATCATGATCTACATTCACGACCGAGAAGAGCTCAATGAATTCTGTAACAGGCTGGGGCAACTGGACGGCATTACAAAGGTGGAGCGACTGGAAAGTACTGAATAGTGATAACCGGGGTGCCAGAACAAAGGTTATTTACCTTGCTGCTTCGCTCTCAGCGCCTGTTGCTTTTTGTCCTCAGCTATGTCCTCTGGCGACACTTTTGCATATAATTGCTGCGACAGGCTATTAGCCCACGCAATATAGGTTTCTTTTTCAGCAGGCGAAAGAGTTGCATCGCTATGCTCCCACAGGTAACTATTCAGCGGCATGCCACCTTTGTCTACCTCACTTGCACTCTTTTTCAGCTTTTTAGCCTGCTTCAGTATTGTATAGGTCCCAAACTCAGAAAAATTGAGCTCGCGCTTACCATCATTTATATGATCGTTCATCCACCAGTATACCGGTTGTATATTGGCATACCATGGATAGCGGGTATTATCGCTATGACAATCCAGGCAAGCTTTGTCCAGTATTTTTTGTACGCTATCCGGCACCAGGTACATTTTGGTGATGTCATTGACTGTTGCCGCGGCAAGCTCATTCTTCGCCGGCCTTATAAATTGTATAGCAGCGAATACCACGACCAATGTAATACCTACCCGCTTTAGCTTTTTGCCCATAGACCATATTTTATTTCAAAGATATTAAAATGACGTACTTTTTATTGAAAAATCAACAGAGTTATTACTTCCACCCCATTTCAGTGGCTATAAGGTTACTGTTGGCGCGGGCAAGTATCTTGCCTTGGAGGTCGTAGACGTGGCACTCTACGTTGATGATCTTCTTACCTACCCTAAGTACCCTTGACTCGGCGCGCAGGCGTTCACCTTCTTTTACGGCATACAGAAAATCAGTATTGAGGGTAAGCGAAGTGTAGTGCGATTCTGTGTCGAGGCTCACTACGGCCCAGCCTATGGCTTCATCTATCACCAGGCTCATCATGCCGCCATGTATATTGCCGTAGGGGTTGGTCATTTCGTGGCGCACAGCAGCGGTGAGTATAGCATGGCCTTTCTCGACCTGCTCCAGCGTAAAGCCGATCCAGTTGCCTGCCGGTGAGCGGGAGTCTTTTATCTCTTTCCCTTCAAAGTGGTCTTTCATGTATTGCAGCACCTGCCCGGTAGGTATGTCCCTGTATCCCATGGGGCAAAGGTAAGTCGGCGAGACTTCTGAAACCAATACGGCAAAGCCAAACAAAAATTAAATAAAAATTTACTCCATTTCAAATAAATGCGTACTTTTATATACAAACATTCACGCTATAATGAGAAAACTACTACTTCTTGCAGGTATCGCCTGTGCGCATCTGGTATCAGCGCAAACAACACCGGTGTGGAGTACCGATGTAGCACCGATACTCTACAACCATTGTACTGCCTGCCACCACGATGGCGGGATAGCGCCATTTTCCCTGCTTACCTATTCCGAAGCTGTGTCGAACTCCGGTGCTATGAGCGCTGATGTGAGCATCAGGAAAATGCCGCCATGGATGGCCGACCCTACCTACTCGCATATGGCACATGAGCGCATTTTGTCGCAGGCGGACATTAATACGATAGTGAACTGGGCAGCAGGCGGCACGCCGGAGGGCACGCCTTCGCTGGCGCCACCTGTACCTACATATAGCCTGCATGGCATGATATCCGGTACGCCCGACCTAGTGGTAAAAATACCTACCTACACATCAACCGCAGCTACAGGCGATGTGTACCAGTGCTTTGTTATACCCAGTGGCCTGCTCACCGATAAATACATCACCTCTTTTGAGGCCGTACCCGGCAATCCGGCCTGCGTGCACCATGTGCTTGTATATGCCGATACCACGGGCGTATGCGCGCACCTGGACTCCATCAGCACTGACCCGGCAGGCTACCCCGACTTCGGTGGTGTAGGCACCAACAGCGCCATAATGCTGGGCGTATGGGTGCCGGGCAGCGAGCCTATGAGCTACCCCAGCCCGTTCGGCCTGCGCCTGCCCAAGCACGCAGACGTTGTGGTACAGGTACACTACCCTGCCGGCACTGTGGGCATGAAGGACAGCACCGAAGTGCATTTTTATTTTGCGGCCACTGCCACAGGCATCAGGGATATATTCATCAATCCGCTGCTTTACCATACTGCACCGATCATAGACAGCCCGCTATTTGTGGCTGCCAATACCACACGCAAATTCACAGAGCAACTTCCACCTATATTTACATTGCCAGACCTTACGCTGCTGGGTGTATTCCCCCATATGCACCTCATCGGGCAAAACATAAAGACCTATGGTATACACCCCGCCGGTGATACTGATAAATATATCCGCATCAACAAATGGGATTTTCACTGGCAGGGCTTCTATATGCTGCCCGAGCTAAAAAAGATACCATCCGGCACCAGCCTGCGCTCAGAGGCGTTTTATGACAACACAAGTGCCAACCCCGAAAACCCGCACAGCCCGCCACAGGATGTAAGTGCCGGAGAGAACACAACCGACGAAATGATGATCACTTTCTTTGCCTATGCCAATTACCAGGCCGGTGATGAAGACATTATCGTGGACAGTGCAGTAGTACTAAGCACTCCAGCCCAGTTTGCCGACTACTACCATGGCCAGCAGTTGCTGGATGTATGGCCGAACCCGGCCGTTCGCGACATCATCATCAAGTGCCACTTCGATGAGCCGGATGCGTGCAGCATTACGCTCACTGACATGGAAGGCCGTACCGTGAAGCAGCTGATGAAGAATGGCAAAGTAAGTGGCGGCTACAGTACATTCACTTATTCGGTGGAAGGTTTAGCCCCCGGTACTTATACGCTGAATATGACCACATCACAACGTATATTGTCGCAGAAGGTGGTGGTGATGCATTGATACTTTTTCTGAATATAAGAAACGCCCTTTGAGATTTTCAAAGGGCGTTTTTAATTGCATGAATACTAAATGTGCTTGCCAATTTATTTAAGCCTACCTTCCTACCCGAACTACGTAGATGCTGGCAAAATTTGAGGAGCTGATAGAAGGGTTTATTACGGGCAATATAGGCATCTCTGAAACATTTTTAAGTCTTTCATTGGCCGCTGCATTACGGCAAAACCTGCACACACTCAATAGCAGTGGCCTGATGATACAGGCCGGCATAGGTAATGCCACCGCCAAAACCGACAACAAAAAGATACGCGGCGACAGCACCTGCTGGATAGAAGGCGATACTACGAACGATGCCGAACTGGAATTCATGGAACAGATAACCCACTTTATGGAGCATCTAAACCGCACCTGCTATACCGGCCTCAATGCCTGCGAGTTTCACTACGCCTTATATGAGGAAGGCTCGTTTTATAGCCGCCACAAAGACCGCTTTAAAAATGATGACAACCGCAAATTCTCGATGATCAGCTACCTGAATACCGACTGGCTGGAGCGGGATGGCGGCCAGTTGCTCATACACAATGCAGGCAGCACCCAAAGCATATCGCCCAACAACCAAAAAGCAGTCTTTTTTCAAAGTGATGTACTGGAGCATGAAGTAACTATAGCCCACCGCCCGCGCATGAGTGTTACCGGATGGTTGAAAAGGGTATAATGATGAGTGATCAACACCGGCATAACTATCTTCTATATAGCTATTTTAGTTATAAACTGGTTAAGGGCTATGCAAATAAGAAAGATACCAATTATTGTTTTTACGTTTACATAAAATATGTAAATATGAAAAACGGACTCCTGCTTGCGTTATTATTTTCCTGTAGCCTGGCCAGCGCGCAGGTAAATTTTATAGACACTCAAAAGTATAATCTGAGAATGAGTGATGGGGCCAAGGCTATCATCATGTAAATCGTCAGCATAAAGTGGACTGAAAAAGAACATAACTTTAGATAGTGTTTCCATTGTTAACCAACAAAAAATTTGAACATGGAATCAAAGAAAAAGCAGTCCACAGAAAACTTCATCAAGG
>Ga0316218_1000911_pt1 | contig 36401 bp, 47 predicted proteins | sample TBH18003metaG_FD_203634 | JGI IMG/M metagenome (GOLD analysis project Ga0316218, IMG submission 203634) | Freshwater microbial communities from Trout Bog Lake, Wisconsin, USA - TBH18003 | ecosystem: Environmental > Aquatic > Freshwater > Lake > Hypolimnion/Profundal zone | place: USA: Wisconsin...
GCCCGCGCCTCCCCACCCGCCGCCGCCATCACACCCGCGCCCGACATCGCGGCAATCCGCGCCTCAGCCCGCTTCAAACTCGCGGCGATCCGCAGATCGGTCTGCCGCTGATCGTAAGCCGCGCTCCAACTCACCCCGCTGGCCTTCGCGAGCGCTGCGACCTTGCCGGTATCCTCGATCACCTCGACCGCTTTCACGACCGCCGGCTCAACCCGGGCGGGTTCCGGCTCGGCCACAACGGGCTGCGCCACCACACCCTGCCGCCGCGCCTTCCGCAATAGGTCCAGCCGCCGCTCGGCTTTCTCCGACGCGCGGCTCAGGCTGACGGCCCCGCCGCGCAGGCGGAGCACGCGCGTGACCGGCAAATCCGGCATCGCGGCCTGACCGAGGGCCTGGATCGCCTGGAAACTGAAGCCGACGATCTTGGCGGCGAGGCGAAATTCATCCTCGGTTTCCGGATGATACACGTTCAGCATCCGGATCGCGGCGTCGCGCGCGGCGTCCCGGTCGTCGCCGGCCCCGGCCAGGAACAGAGAGTGTAACCCGACATATGAAACTGGAATAACGGGATTGACCGGGATGAGACGGGACATCGTGGGATAGCGACGCGATATCATGGGGTTGGGAAAAAATCGGCGCGGCGCGGTGGCGTATCGAATTTCCCGCTTAAATCTTGCGCTCGGCGCAATCTGTCACTTGGATCTGGAAATCGGAGGCGGCTAAGAAAATGTCTCTCAGGGCAGCGGTGGGCGCGTCTTAGGCATTTCTTAGGCGGTGGGCTATCTCGGTATTTGGGCCAGGTGGCTTCTTAGCTCGGCAGAAAGTGTCTCGGGCGCGCGCTTTGATTGCGCGGGTCTCGTCCAGGCCATTGGTCTCGCAGGTATGCCCAAACTGGGCGGGTTTCATAGCTTCACTCCCGACAGGATATTGTAAGTATTGGCAAGGCGTTCGCCGATATCGTCGGCGTGGAATATCACATCTCCATTCAATGCACGGATGATCGAGACGGCTTGCTGGAGCCGCACGGGATCGACCAGCGGCGGCGGCGCGACTGATTCCTGATGCTCACGGGCGGCAGATTGCGCCGGAGAGTGGCTGTGGTCCTCAGGTGCGGCGAGTGATGGGGTTGATCCCGGTGGTTCCCCCGGAAGTGCCATGAGGCGCCGATATTCCGGGGTATGGACCATATGGGTCGGCGCGAAGGTCTCCCCAAACAGGCCCGTTGCCAGCAGGCTGCGATAGGCTTCTGACAACATCAGGCCGCGGCCAGTGGCCAACCACTCGATCGAGACGCCGCAGGCGTCGGCCAGGGCCACCAGGACCGGCCGCTTCATGTCTCGACCGCTAAGATAGTGATTAAGAGACCTAAGAGGCACGCCGGAAACAGCCGCGACCTTTGATGGCCCTCCACCCAGCGAAACGGCAGCACGCAGCCTCTCAGCCAGTTCTGGCGCATCACGGTTCGCCTCGGGATCTGTATCGCCCTGATACGGCGTGTTCATCATGTTTTTATCTGCAACTTTTGTCATATGCATCAACCATTTAGCGCAAATTTGGGCGTATTTAGTTCGAATTAGTAACTGTATCGCCCTGGATGGGCTTGTCAGACGTGCAAGTTTGGGCGTATATCACAACTAGTTGATAGCTAAGCACGCCAATCAGGGCGTGCCTTCCAGGAAGGCAGAATGGCGAGACACCCCAAGGGTATGCACATGGAGAACATCAAGGCGGCGCTTCGGGTCGAATACGGGACGCTGCGCGCTCTGGCACGGACCCTGGACAGGTCCCCATCGCTCATTTCGAAAGTCCTCACGTATCCGCATTATTCCATTCCGACCGAGAGGTTGATCGCGAAGGCGTTGAACAAGCCGTTGCATCACATCTGGCCGGAACGCTGGACCGAAAATGGCGAGTCGCGGCCCCGGTCCAACACACAGAACGCTAACGAGATTTCGTCCTCTCACACCAGTCAAAAAAGGCACGCGGCATGAACATGAAGGTTGTGGAGATCCCGCTTGACCAAATCGATCGTGGTGAACGGCTACGCGAAATTGACGAAGACTATGCAATCATGCTGGCGGAGTCGTTCAAGGCAAATGGACAGCGGACGCCAATCGAGGTTCGCACCAAACAAGAAGGCGGAAAATTTCGCCTGATCGCCGGTGCGCACCGGGTGCGCGCCATGGAGATCAACGGCCTGAAGACGATCCAGGGTGTGGTGAAGGCGGTCACCGACGACGAAGCAAAATTGCTCGAAATCGACGAGAACCTGATCCGCCATGACCTGACAGCCTTGGATCGGGCCACGTTCCTGGCGGAACGCAAGGCGCTCTACCTCAAAATTTATCCGGAAACGGCCAACGGTGGGGATCGACGCTCCGATCAGTTCCGCAGATTTGCGGATGTGAAATCGCGGTTCACTGCTGAGACCGCAACCCGGCTGGGCATGTCTGACGACACGGTTGAGCGAGCCGTTCGCCGGTTCGAAAAGATCAGCCCCGAGGTCAGGCGGCTGCTGTCGGGGACATATCTGGCGAATAAGGGCGTCGAACTGGATGCTCTGATCAAGGCCGGTAACGGGGCCGACCAGCGTTTGGCCGTCGAAATGGTGCTTCAGGGAAAAGCCAAGACGGTGAAGGAGGCGCTGGCCGTCATCACCAACACGGAAGCTCCGCCGGTCGATAAGGCTGCCGAGGAGTTCCAGGCATTTCGCCGGAAATGGGAGAAATACGCACCCAAGACGAAGCTGAACATTGTCGCCCTGGTGATGGCTGAATTCAAGCTGGAATTCATCGAGAAGGGCGCGACCAGCCCGAAGGCTGGTGTGTGATGGCCCTCGAAGCGATTCTTTATCAACGTGTCGGCGGCGGGTTTGAAGCCACCATCGAAAGCGAAGACCACGACCACGCGGTCATTATCGTCCAGCGCCGGTCGGGAAGTGCAGCGGCGGTATGCCGCGCCGCCGCTCGGTCGTTGCGTGCCAGCGCCGACAAGTTCGACAGGCTGGCCGAGCAGAAATACCCGGCGCAAGGCGTTGTTCAGACCATCAAGGCGGGTGCGTGATGAACAAGAAGACAGCCACCGAGATGATGCGTCATGCGTCTAATATCGCCGTCGCGCATTACTTAGTGGACGATGCGGCGACAGCGACCCAACTCCGGGAAGCGTCCGATTTTCTCAAAAAGATGGTTTTGGATGATGCGCGTGCCGCTGGCCGCCGTTCGATGCGCCGCGCATTATCGTCCTTCAAAAAATCAGTCGGCCTGAAGCCTGCCCACAAGGCATCCGCCACCCGTAAGTCCCGTGCCCCAGCGGAAGCCGTCTGACCGATGGCCCCGCGTAATCCCTCGCAACTGGACCTGCTGAACGACTGGGTGCCACCCACCGCGACTGTGCGCTTCAGCGATGCCCTGGTCCGCGCCGGCACCATGGCCGGCAGCATCTGCCGCGCCATCGCCGCCACCTTGCGTGAGAGCGAGAAAACCCGGCCCGAGATCGCTAAGCAGATGTCCGATTTCCTGGGCCAGGACGTGCCTAAGAACATGCTGGACGCCTATGCCAGCCAGGGTCGCGAGGACCACTCGATCAGTCTGGTTCGGTTCATCGCGTTGATCCATGCCACCCGCGACCGCCGCCTGTTGGAGATGGTGGCCGAGCAATTCGGCTGGTCCGTGATCGAACGCAAGCACCTGAAAATGATCGAACTGGCACAGGTCGAGGAGCGCCTGGATGAGCTGCGCCGGCATGCCGACGCCCTGAAGCGCCAGACCCGGACGGGAGGCTGATATGCTGAAGCGGGAGTGGTTTAGCGCGTCCGATATTGCCGATTTGAACCTTCCCGATATGCCGGCGTCGAAACGCAATGTCACCGCTATGGCTGACCGCCTCGGCTGGCGCCGCGCCGATAAAATCAACCGCTGGTGGCGGCTGCGCGATGATCGCGGCGGCGGTCACGAATACCACTACTCCGTCCTGCCTCCCCCGGCCCGGGCGACGTGGCTGCACCTGTATAACGAGATCGAGACGGGCACCGAACAGGCAGCCGCCGTCGCCGCCGGTAACCGCAATGCGGCCCGCTGGGCATGGTTCCTGGAACGGCCGAAGAAAACCAAGGACGAAGCCCGCCGCCGCCTGTTGGCGCTGGACGCGGTGCGCCTGATGGTCGCCGACGGATCGCGCAAGTTGGATGCTGTCCTTCAGATTTGCGACGATCACAAGATCGAGCAGTCCACCTATTACAACTGGGAAAAGCTGATTGGCTCGGTTCCCCGGCATGACTGGCTGCCATTCCTGGCGCCGAAGCATAAGGGCCGGCAGACCAAGGCGACATTCTCCGACGAAGCATGGGAATACTACAAGACCAGCTATCTGAACTTACTCGAACGCACGGCCGAACAGTGCTACCGCGATCTGGTGCGCGACGGGAAGCCGCAGGGCTGGACCATCCCCAGCCTGCGCACGTTGCAGCGGATGGTGGACAAGATGGACCAGCGTGTCGTGACCCTGCTCCGCAAGGGAAAGGACGCGCTGGACAAGATGTATCCGGCCCAGGAACGCGACCGGTCGGTGTTCGCGGCGATGGAAGCGCTGAACGCGGACGGGCATAAATTTGACCTCAGAACACTCTGGCCGGATAGCGTTATCAGCCGCCCGATCCTGGTGGCCTTCCAGGATCTGTACAGCGGCATGATCGTGTCGTGGCGGTTGGGCCGTTCCGAAACCAGCGAGATGGTTCGGCTGGCCTATGGCGAAGCGGCCGAGAAATTCGCTATTCCGAAATACGTTTATTTCGACAACGGGCGCGCCTTCACCGCCAAGGAAAACACCGGCGGCACGCCCAATATCTACCGCGGCAAAATCAAGGAAGAGGACCCGGAAGGAATCATCGTCGCCTGCGGGTCGCAGGTGAAATTCGTCAAGCCCGGGCACGGCCAGTCCAAGCCGCTGGAGCGGGCGTGGAGAGACATGGCGTCCGACATCGCCAAGGATATCAAGTGCAAGGGCGCTTACACAGGCAACAGCACTCTGAGCAAGCCGGAAGACTATGGCTCCAAGGCAATCCCGATTGAAGACTTCTACAAGATTGTCCACGCGGGAATCATCGAACATAACGAACGGGTCGGCCGCGAGACCGATGCGTGCCAGGGCAAGTTATCGTTCCGTCAGGCGTTCGACCAGTCCTTTGCCAATTCGGTCCTGCCCAAGCTGCCGGTCACCCACCGCAGCATCTGGCATTTGTCGTCGGTCGGCATCAAGGCGCACGCCACCGATGGCTCCCTGCGGTTCATGAAAAACCGCTTCCATGCGGAGTTCATGACGCAATACGCCGGAAAGTATCTGACGATCCGGTTCGACCCCGACGCCATCAAGGCCGGCGTGCATGTTTACGACACCAACGACCGGTTTCTTGGCATAGCCGACTGCGTCGAACGCACCGGCTTCAACGACATGGATGGCGCCAAGAAGCACGCCAAGGCGAAGGGCGCGGTCAATCGCGCCGTCAAAGCTCTGGCCGAGGCTGAATTGTCGCTGACCATTCCCGACCTGATCGCGATGCGCGCGCCGGTCGAGGAACCCGCACCACCGATGGATACGAAGGTGGTTCGCTTCATGGCGCGTGGAAACACGGCGCTGCAACAAGTCCAACAACTGGAGACAGAAGAAAGTCCGCAGGATGCGGCGAGGTTTGAAGCCCTGCGGCAGATGAACCGGGCCAAGCGTGACCAGGGTCATCTGCGTGTGGTCCCGGATGACGACGAAGACTGAAACCGCGCTGCAACGCGGTTTCACAACATCAACAGGAGAAGCGAAACATGGTTAGCACAACACAACAGGCCCGCAAAAGGGCGCCGAACACCATCGCGGAACAGCAAGTCCGCAAGCGGCTGTTCGCCTTCCTGGCCCAGCCGGATGGCTCGGTCGAGGAAATCCGCAACGTCACCCGGGTTCGTATCGGCGATCTGGCTGACTGGATGGTCGGCATCTACGCCGATGGCGACGACATCGCCGGCAAGGTCAGCACGGCCCTGGACCAGATTGTCGTGATCGAACGCCACTTGGCCGAGGCCGGCCAATGAGCGGCATTATGGAAGACGGCGCCGAACAGGTGACCGGTGAAATCGATGTCTCCGCCATTCGCGAGCGGTTCCGTGTCGCGATGGAAGAAGAGAAGAACCAGGGCCAGACTGTCCCGAAGATTGCCCAGAAGGCAGGTATCGGAACCTCGACCTTGTATGCCTTCATGCAGGGAACGTTCTCCGGCGAAAATGCCAATGTGGCGCGCAAACTGGCATCCTTCTTGCTGACACGGGAAGCCCGCAAACAGACCCGGGCAACCGTGCGCCGCGCACCGGGCTTTCTGAAAACGACGACGGCCGGCCAGATTTTCGCGGTGCTTGAATACGCGCAGAGCGAGCCGGACATGGCGATCATTTGCGGTGGCGCCGGCATCGGCAAAACGACCGCCATCCACGCCTATCAGGCGGTTGGATCGAACGTGTGGATCATGACCGCCGAACCGGCCATCAACACCGTCGCCAGCCTGTTGGATATGCTGATGGACGGGCTGGGGATGGAGCCGGGGTTTCGTGGCAGCACCATGTCACGCCGCCTGAAGCAGCGTCTGACGGGGTCCGAAGGGCTGATTATTATTGACGAGGCCCAGAACCTGAGGCCGGTGCTGCGGGACCAGCTACGCAGCACCGTGTTCGACGCAGCCGGGATCGGTGTTGCGCTGGTCGGCAATGAAAGTCTGGACTCCCAGTTCGCGCGTGAGCGAGCCACCGGCCAGTACGCGCAGTTGATTTCTCGGTTCGGTCAGCGGGTGAACCGGCCTAAGCCTTACGGGTCCGATGTGGACCTGCTGCTGGCGGCATGGGGTATTCAGGGCGCCGAGGCGCAGGAAGTCGCCATGAAGATTGCGCTGATGCCCGGCGCCCTGCGGCAAATGAACAAGACGCTGAAGATCGCGTTTTCGTTGTCAGACCTGCGCGCGGGTTCTGAAGAACCCAGCGCGGCGGACATCAAGGAAGCATGGAAGCAGCTTGGGGGAGCCGGCTGATGACCCGCAACGATCTCACCCGCAAGCGTGCCTTCAGCAAGACGTGCACAGAGATAAAAAAGCGTGGAGGGCAGGCACAAGAGGAATTGCTCGGCATTGTCCATTTCGATGCCCTGTTGAAGGCCCATTACGACCCTTACAAGATCCCCTTCGAGGGCTGGATCGATGACACCTCGGTCTCGGCGCAGGCGCGGGATATGGCCAGCTTTGCGACGATGACCCGGCGGCGTTACATGGCCTCCACCACAGTGGTGGACGACGACGACATCAACCGGTTCCTGGATCGCGTGGGGGCACTCTGCGAGGGGCGCCACCTGGGCATGTCACCACGGATCGCCGCCGCCGTGGCATCCATCCTGGATGATCTGGCGATGCAGATGGCGATGCAGGATACGGTAGTCGAGGGCGCGCCATGATCGCCCGTGTTCTTGGCCGTTTCTTCGGGCACTGCATCCAGGCTGCGAAAGACCATCAAGCGGGCATCCGCCTTGATCTTTATGACCCCGATTTCATGACCGATGCGGAGATCAGCCACTTCATTCACGGCCGTGGCCGCTTGATCGATTGGGATTTGGTGAAGCAGCGCCGGGCAAACGGAGAGAAGCAAGCGCCCTGGTCAGAAAATCCGGCAATCGAGAGGTCATCAACGTGACCCCGCAACAACCCTCCATCGATACGATCATGCGGATGCTGGCCGGGGTATTCGGGGTCACCAAACAGGAACTGCTGGCGCACCGCCGGGACAAAACCAGTGTGTTGGCCCGGCAGACCGGCATGTGGCTGGCGGCGCGTCTGACCTCGCACTCGCTGCCCGTGATCGGCCGGCATTTTGAACGCGATCACACCAGCGTCGGACAGGCGGTCAAGAAGATCGACCTGCTGATGGAGAGCGATCCCACTGTCGGACAGGTCATTCTGGGCCTGATGGACAGCCTGACCCTGCCACCGGAGATGATTTCATGAGTAACGCGACACATTTACTGGTTTGGACGGCAGCCGGCGGTGCCCGCCATTTCAGGGAAGGGCCTTTGCCGATCGTCGAGGCGGAAACCCTGGCCCGCCTGAAGAACAGGGGTAAAGACGCGAATGTCTATGCCGCGATGCCGGCCGAAAAGCTGGACGCATGGCTGGACGGACCCACGACGGCGGCGGCGGTGGAAAACTGGGGCGATGCCGAACCGATGATGACGAACAGCCGCGGGGAACAGATCCCCGCGCGCAATGTTCTCGGCCGGATCAAGTTGGAGGATCAGACCGTCCAGATGATGACCAAAGCCGCCCGCGCCATGCAGGCCGGGATGGTAAAATTCAAGTTCGACGTGTGGGATGAGGCGACGACGTATCGCGACATTCTGCATGCCAACTATGGTGTGAAGGCCGGTGGATCGCGCGGCGGCATGAAGCTGCACTCGTATGACGGCCTGATGCGGATCGAGGTTTCCTCGGCGGACACGTTCACGTTCGGGCCGGAGTTGGAGCCTGCCCGCGAGCTGATCAACCAATGCATCACAAGCTGGACCGAGGGCGCCAACAGCAATCTGAAGACGTTGGTGGATAACGCCTTCCGGGTCGGAGCCGGCGGTAAAATCCAGGTCGCCCGGGTGTTGGAGCTGCGCACGCTGGAAATCAACGACGACCGATGGGCGACCGCGATGGTTGCGATCAACGACGCCCTGCGGGTGCAAGGTAGCCGCCGCTACATCCGGTTCTACGAACGCAAGACGATCGAGGCGCCGTGGGTGCAGATCGCCCTTGATATGGGATCGATCTGATGAAGACGTTCGATGTTGAGGTTTACACGACTGTCCGGGTGACGGTCGATGAAGCAGCGTTCACACCGGCCTTCATGGAGGAATACAGGAGATATTTCCGAGCGTTCGAAACAGTCGAGGATCATGTTGCTTTCGTCGCGAGGCTGTATGCATGCGGAATTATCGAGGACGGGGAGTCCCTTGAAGGATACGAGCCGAACGAAGGTTTCGGCTTCAAATTCGAATTGATCGCCTGCGATGCCCAGTCCCCCGAAGCCGTGGGGGGCGTTGGGTCATGAGCCGGAACGCAGTCAGTCACGATACCGCATCAGCGACTAGGCCAAAGATTGGCGGAGCATCCGTCGCCAGGAAAAAAAGGCGGCATGACGGTATAGTCACCCGCCAGGATTTTTGCCCCGTAGCGTTGGGCCATCAGCCGCTCGACCATGCAGTTCTTATTTCCGATCGTAATGTGATAGGCAACCTTACTGCCCAAGAGATCGATAAGACGCTGACCATCGTTGCGGCGAACCTGACTGGCCGTGCGCCAGAGCGTGAACGTCAGCAATTCGCATGCCGGCCCGGACTGAACGGCATTCCAGTCGAGAGGCCGAATAATACCCAATTCAGTCCAGCGCAGCGGCCAGATGTCCTGGTCAATAAACTCCGTGGCCATCGCCTCCAGCAACGGCCAGCGCCAGACGACGCTGGCCATCACTTCGGTAATGGCCAGCGCCATTTGTCGATGTGTCGCACCGGCGGTGTTCAAATCCATGAACGGTGGAAACAGACGCTCCGCGACACCGGCAGGCAGGTCGAGACCCGCCACGACCTGATCGAAGCTAGCCTTGACGACAGCAGGTTTAGTCGCGAACTCAGGCCCGAACCCCATGGCATTTTCCCCGTTTCAGGGACATTGCCCGGTCACGTTGGAGTCGGGCAATGAAAGCCCGGCCCTCCGATATCGTCGGTTCCACGGTCATCGGCCTGCTGCGCGCGGCCGGGTTCCGTATCGTTCCGGCTGATCCGACCAAGGCCCTGCAGCGCGCCGCCATGGACGCGATGCGCAAGCGCCGCGACCGCATGGGCGATAGCCACTTCTGGGTATCGAACCGGGTCAAGACCGGCATCCGCTGGAAGGCGATGATGGATGTATGGACAGGGGACAGCGCATGACGAAGGCTGACGAAGTTACGGAAACAAAAGAACTGTGGGAACTCGCCATGGCGCATGGCATTCGCGCCGAGCAATACGGCGATGGATCAGACGGTGACGCGCTGGCTGCACTATTTTCGGGCAAGTGGTGGGCGATCATCCGCCAGCCGGGCAAATTGCCGGTCGAACTCACGGCTTATCCATCTGAGCGTGCTGCGATTGAGGCCGGGTTAAGGATGGCCAATGTGGTAACAAGCAGCCAGTCACAAGCGCAGGCACAGGCCGACTACGAAGATGCGGTTTCGGATGGAACGATCAAACCGGATTACGGAACGGCAGTGGACAAAGCCGCGATAGAAACAGCCGCAACGGACATGCTCGCGGCACTGCGCGTCGCCGAAGAATTCCACCAAATGGGTATCTTGTTTGCCCCTGTCGGGATGTTTGATCGGGTGGTGGCGCTGCGCCATGCGGCAATTGCCAAGGCGGAGGCAGCACATGTCCAAGGTTAAACCCAAGGCAACCACCCAACGCCGCCCCTTGGTCGCCAAGGTCCAAATCGCCAAGAAACAGATGAGCATGGCCGATGACGACTATCGCGCCATCCTGCTGCGCATCACCGGCCTGCACAGCAGCGCCAAATGCTCCGACGCGCAGCTTGTGTCCGTGATCGCTGAATTCCGCCGGCTCGGTTGGTCCGACCCAAACAAGCATTCGGACGATCCGCAGATCCGCATGGTCCATGCCCTGTGGGCAGACCTTGGCCCATTCCTGACCACACCGGGCAAGGGCGGCCTGCGCGCCTACTGCTACCGCATGACGCGGGTGCAAGATCCCGAATGGCTGGACGGTAAGCAAGCCAACATCGTGATCGAGGGCCTGAAGTCCTGGCTGGCACGGGCGCAGGCCACAGCGCGGGGTCAGTCATGACGGTCGAACTGGGCAACGGCGACAAGGACTTTCTCGGTCGCTGTCCACAAACGATCATAATCGGCAAGCACCCGACGCGGATCGATGCAGCGAAGATGAAGCGGGTGCGCCGGCTGTGGCAGCTTCGGTTGGTGAAGGGCGATGTCGGCAACGACGGCCAGTCGCTGAAGGTGACCCTGACAAACGCAGGCCGTCTGGCCATCGGGCGCCCGGTGATCGACGCCCCAATCGAAGGGGATACCGATGCGCACGCTTGATTACAGCCCCGACCTCATGCCCGAAATGATCAAGACGGTGTCGAATTTGTCTTCACCGTCTCTGGCCGTGCGGTTCGCCCGGACCTTCGGAGGGACGAAGATTTACTTTCCACGGGTGCTCTACACGGCGCATCCGATCGTCCGATGCCTCGGCATCCGGGCGGCAATGCGGGTTGCCGCCGTGTGGGTCCGGGAAGCCAAGGAGGTTCCTACCGCCATCTTCTACCTGCGCTGGATCGATGTGCGCGCGTTAGAGGTCGCGGGTGTGAACCGGACTGAGATCGGGCAACTCGTGGGTGTGTCACGGCGGCATGTGAATCGCCTGCTGGATGGGTTCAAACCCGACGACATCGCGGTCGAGGGCATTGTGATAGAGATCGCCAAACATTACGGCGTGAACAACAGGCACCTGCGTCACCTCGCGGCGGTGACAGACCGGTCGTCGCCGCTGCAACAGGATTTTGGCTGGCCGCGGGCGCCGCAGGGCAAGCCTATTACCATCGGCTAACACGCCGGGTAGTGACGGCGGTCAACCTGCCCAGCCGGCGCGCGATCCTGGATTGTGGGGAACCCTTCCACAGCCAGGATGAACACGATGCCCCGCCAATACAAGCACAGTGCCGGTTTCAGCCTTTTCTACACCATCACAGGCTTTCTTCTGCTACTCGCCGCGCTCTTGTTCGGTTTGAGCTTCCAGGCCCGCGCCGACGATGCCGTGATCGCCGCCGCATCCACCGTCACCACCACCGATTTCACCGGCACTGCGAATAGCCTGATCGCATTCCTGGTGGCTATTTTCGGCACCGGTGCGACCGTGCTGCTGAAGCGGATGGCGACCTCCGCCGTCAATCTCCACCTTCTCCAGGCCAATCAGGTATCGAATGCCGCGATCGAGGCCGCGATTACCCGCGCCGAGGGCTGGGCCATCAAGCAGGTCGAGGCGATCGTCGATCCGCAGGCCCGCGTTGATATGCATTCGGCGGTCGCGGCGCAGGCGGCGGAACTGGTCAAAGACCTGGTCCCCACCGCGATTGCTGCTTCCGGCCTGGATACCAGCACGATCCAGACCCGCATCCGCATGGCACTGGGCGATCCGACGCTCGGCGCCACTCCCCAGCCCGCTGCCACCGTGCAGGCCGCTCCTGCACCGGTAGCGACCGTTTCCATCGCCGACACGGGTGCGGCTTCGATTGCCAAAGCGATTGTCACCATCCTGCTGACCATCGGCCTGTTGTCTGCCTGCACCAAGCAGCAAGAAGAGCAGGCCATGCAGGTGGGATGCATGCTTGATGGCACCGTGCAGCCTTTGACCGCTGCCCAGAAAGCAGGGTTGCCAGCCGGGTTTGCCACGTTATCGGCCGACCAGCAGCTTGCACACCCGGTCGTCCAGGCAGTGTGCGCGGCCATCAACGCACAGCCGGCGCCGGCTACCCTGGCGCCCTCGGGCGGGTCCGCTCCGCCGCCCGCCATCGGTGCCCCCGCCGCCCCCGCCGGGACGTAACCGATGGCAGATATCGTGCCGCCGGTCGCGACGTGGCTGGAACTCCTGTCCGCCATCGGCGGCATCATGGGGATGATCGGCGGCGGCATGATCTGGCTGGTGAAAAACAGCCTGGTCACCCGCCCCGATCTATCCAAGGCGTTGGAGCCGTTCGGCGAGCAGGCGGATGCGGCCGATCGGCGCCTTGCCGTGATCGAAACCGAACTGCGCCACATGCCGACGCAGCGGGATCTGGCGAACCTCACCGAGAGGGTCGCCAACCTCGCCACCGATGTCGGTAAGATCAGCGTCGGGATCGATGGCATCAACAACCTGCTGGCCCGCATCGAACGGCCGTTGAACGTGCTGATCGATGAGCGGATGAAGGACAACACCTGATGACGCTCGCCGAAGCCTGGAAAGCCACACGGCGCCAGACCATGCTGCGCCTGATCGACAAAGTCGGCGGTTCGGCGAACGAAACGGTGCTGTGCGTGGCGCTGGAAAACGCGGGTTTTCACCGTGATCCGCGCAGCGAGTTTCGCGATGATCTGGACTACCTGGTCAGGCAGCGGTGCCTGACGGAGGAGTGGAACGACGATATGCGCGTCGTGACACTGACCGAACGCGGTGGCGACGCGGCGACCGGGCGGATACACGTGACCGGCGTCGCTCACGACCGCACCTGACCATGCACCGCCCGTCCAAGGTCGATCGCCTGCCGCCGGAGATCCGGGAGAAGATTGCGGCTCTGCGCGACGACGGTCACACGCTTGATGAGATCATGCAGCACCTGGGCAAGATCGGCCTGGACGCGGACGGCATGCCGTCGCGGTCTGGTCTCGGCCGGCATGTGCAGAACCTGGACTCACTGGCTGAACTGATCAACCAGCAGCGCCGCACCGCCGAAGTGCTGGCCCGGCGTCCGGACGATCCCGGCGCGGCGGATCGGTCGCTGCAACTGAACGTCGAACTGATGCACGGGCTGCTGACGCGCCTGGTGGCAGCCTCGTCGGTTGGCGACGACGCGACCATGAGCGCCAAGGAAATCGGCTTCTTAAGCCGGTCTTTGCAGGCTCTTGCCAGCGCGCAGCGCGCTGACGCGGTCACCAAGATGGCGATCCGCAAGGACATGCAGGTCGAGATGGAGAAGAAGGTCTCTCAAATCGAAGAGGACGTGGAGACGAAGCGACTGACCCCGGCGGAGATCCTGGAGCGCATCCGCGCAGTCTATCGCGGCGAGAGCTGATCGTGGCCGGTCTGCTCTACCCGTATCAGGCCAAATGGCTGTCCGATCAGGCCCGTTTCAAGATCGGCATGTTTGCCCGGCAGACCGGCAAGACGTTTACCACGACACTGGAAATCACTGATAACTGCTTCGAAGCCGAAGTCCTCAACAGCAAACAACGCTGGGTTATTCTGTCGCGCGGCGAACGCCAGGCAGCCGAGGCGATGAACGAGGGCATCAAGCCCCATATGAAAGCCTACGGCCTCGCCGCCGATCTGATCGAGAGCGAATACACGGTTGAGAAAAGCTTTCTGGACGGCAAGAAAGCCACCTATCGCCAGTTAGATGTGACGTTTCCGGGCGGCTCCCGCATCACCGCGCTGCCGGCCAATCCTGACACCGCGCGCGGTTATTCCGCCAACGTGTTCCTGGATGAATTCGCGTTCCACGCCAAAAGCCGGGCGATCTGGGGTGCGCTGTTTCCGGTGATTTCGAAGCCGGGATTAAAGCTGCGGATCACGTCCACGCCGAACGGCCGGGGCAACAAGTTCTACGAACTGATGACCGGCAAAGACACAACGTGGAGCCGCCATCGCGTCGATATCTATCAGGCCGTCGCCGATGGCCTGCCGCGCGATATCGAGGAGCTGCGCGCCGGGTTGAACGACGAGGATCTATGGAAGCAGGAATACAAACTGGAATTCCTGGACGAAGCCAGCGCCTGGCTGACGTTCGAGATGATCGCGGCCTGCGAGGACACCGATGCCGGCATCCCTTCGAAATACACAGGCGGCCCTTGCGTGATCGGGAACGATATCGCGCGCCGCAACGATCTGTGGGTCGCGTGGGTCTATGAGATTGTCGGGGACGTGCTGTGGACGCGTGAGATCGTCACGCTGAGGAACGCGCCGTTCGCCCACCACGATGCCGAAATCGCGCGGCTGTTCAATCAATACAACGTCACGCGCATGGTCATGGATCAGACTGGCATGGGCGAAAAGCAGGTTGAGGACATGAAGTCGGCGCACGGCGCCGGACGTGTCATCGGCATGCTGATGACGCCGGGCAACCGGATGAACGTGGCGCTGGTCGGCCGGCAGGGTTTTGAGGATCGCCGGGTACGCATTCCGGCCGGTGATCCGGTGCTGCGATCTGACCTGCACAAGATCAAGAAGGTCAATTCAGAGACCGGCATCCCGCGCCTGGTCGCCGACAGCGACGCCGAAGGCCATGCCGATCGGGCCTGGGCCGCGATGCTGGGCATTGCCGGTGCCGACCCGTTCATCACCCGACCGAACGATGGGCTGTTGCAATTCTATCGGCGCGAAGCCGAGGCGGCGAAACAACGCCGCGACAACAAGGACATACAGGCATGAGCGACAAACCGGCGAAATTCGGGTTGCTGTCGCGCGCCGAAGCCGCCTGGACGATGGTGCGCACCGGCCAGCCACCGCAGTGGTTCAGTCCCTCCGCACCTATGGCGCCGATGGCACCGCCAGAGGCCGCAGGCCGGCGGTTCGATTACAAGACCAGCATCAATGCCCAGGCGACGCCGCGGGCGGAGGAGGAGATCGGGTTCCCGGCCCTGCGTAATCTTGCCAAGAACTACGACATTTTGCGGATCTGCATGGAGACCCGGAAGAACCAGTTGGTCGGTGAGAAATGGGCGATCCAGACCCGTGAAGGCAAGCCGAAGGCCGAAGTGGCACGCATCAAGCTGTGCACTGAATTCTTCGAGTTTCCCGACAAGGAACACGACTGGGATCAGTGGTCGCGGATGCTGATCAACGACATGCTGGAGATCGATGCGGCGACGATCTACCCGCGCTGGACCAACGGCGGCGATCTTTACTCGCTGGACCCGATCGACGGGGCAACGATCAAGCCGCTGATTGACGACTGGGGACGCAGGCCGATGGCGCCTGATCCGGCCTTTCAACAGTTTCTGCATGGCGTTCCGGCGGACAATTATAACGCCGAGGAACTGCTGTATTTTCCCCGCAACGTGATGACCCATCGGCTGTATGCGATGGGACCGGTCGAACAGATCGTGTTGACCATCAACACCGGCCTGCGCCGGGCGATGCACAAGCTGACTTACTACACCGAGGGCACCGTCCCCGATGCGCTGTGCGGCGTGCCGGAAAACTGGACGATCGACCAGATCACCGAATTTCAGGACTATTTCGACGGCATGCTGACGGACAATCTCAGTCAGCGCCGCAAGCTCCGCTTCGTGCCGGCCGGCATCGCCAAGGCGTTTATCCAGACCAAGGAAGGCGTGCTGAAGGACGAATTCGACGAGTGGTTGGCGCGGGTGGTTTGTTACGCGCTGGACGTGCCCAATCAGTGGGCCGTGAAGCAGCAGAACCGGGCAACGACCGAAATTGCCGGCGAGCAAGCCGATGATGAAGGGAGGGTGCCCACCAAACAGTGGATCAAGTCAGTGGTCGATCGCTGCCTGCGCGGGCCGCTGAAGTCTCCCGACCTGGAATTCGTGTGGCAGGGCAAGCATCAGCCCGATCCGCTGGTCGTCGCTCAGACGAATGCGGTCTATCTCGAAAAGGGTGTGATCTCGATCAACAAGGCGAGGGAGGATATCGGCGAAGCCGCCGTGCCGGGCGGCGATCGGCTGTTCGTCATCACCAGCACCGGTGTGGTGCCGCTGGCGCCGTTCCTTCAGGGCGATGAGATGGCGACTGAGTCGGGGCTTCAGGAAACGGCGCCACCCGGCCAGACCGCGCAAGCCGGCATCGGTCACAACGGTGGCCCGGCGCTGGATAAGGAAGCGGGCGGCAAGGCGCCGAAGGATGCCGCGGATAAAGCCGCCACCGAAGATATGGCCAAGCGCGCGGCGCCGGAAGCACGCCTGAAGGCGGCGTGGCAGGACTGGCTGGCGATGGAAGCACCGGTCATCAGCTGGCTGTTGGTCCGCTCACTGCCGAAGTTCACCATCATGGCGAAGGCGGCCGGCGATGACCCCGCACAGGCGGCGGAGGACATGGCGGCTGCGATGCCATCCAGCGACACCGTGCATCCAGGCAAGCCCGTCACGCCGCCGGGGGCCGCCGCGGCGGTATCCGACGCACTCGGCGATGCCATCGCCACGGCTGTCAATTCGGCCGACTGGGCAACCATCCAGGCCGCGACCGCCGCCGTGCTGCGCGAAGCCGCCGTCGCGAACGTCACCACCGGGATTGACCAGGTGCAGCCGATGGTGGCCGGCATCGTGGAGAAATCGGCAACGCCGATGATCGATGCCACCAAACTCGCGAATCCGCGTGCCATCGCCTACGCCGAGGATCAGGCCGCCAGACTGGTCAGCGGCGTGGAGGCTTCCACCCGGAATATGATCCGGGCCACGATCGTCGCCGCGCAGCGGGACGGCCTGACCACCGCACAGGTGCAAACGGCGATCGAGAATTCGGCGGCGTTCTCGGCTGAGCGGGCGGAAGTCATCGCGAAATATGAACTGAAGAAATCCAGCGTGCAGGGCAACCTGATCGGCTGGCGCGCGATGCAGGCGCGGCTGGGCATCAAGATCAACAAGCGCGCCATCCTGGGGCCAAATGAGGCGCATTGCGCGGTCTGCCTCGCCTGCGTGGCCGAGGGCGCGATCCCGGTGGACGATGAGTTCGTGGCCGGCGACGGCGCGCCGTTCCACCCGCGTTGCGAATGCACGATCGTGCCCGTTGTCGATACGAAGCAGAAGCCGGCGTCGATCGCCGTGGTGGACGCTGGGGACCCGATGGCGAAAGCGGTGGGGCACCACACGCACGGCCGCTTCGAAGGCCCAGGCTATGAGGACTTTACCGGCGGTGAGGGCTTGTGATGGCCGATCCAGTTAGAATAATCACATTCAACATCCACGATTATGTTCGAGTGAAACTCTCGCCTGATGCTCTTTTGCTTTGGAAGCAAGAGGCGGAGGAATTACGAACGGCTTATCCGCAAGATGCCAATGCGTATCCCGATACGCCGCGTCTTGATGCGGATGGTTATTACAGGGATCAGCTTTATAAAATCATGCATTTGATTGGTCCCCTATGCGTAATCGCCGGCTTTCCGATCGAGAATTGTGAGATACTGCTGGAAATTAAGCCGTGACCGTCACCGCGCCGGATCTGTGGGACGCGCCGCCAGAGACATACCAACGCACCCTGATCAGCAGCGTCTTCGGACTGGACCGGTCCACGGCGCTGTTTATGAAAATGCGGATGTCGGCATTGCGGCACATGAAATGTGCCATGCGGCCGGAACACTGCCGGTTCATCGCCAGCACCTGTCACGTCGATCCCGATGTGCTGACGGGGCAGCAGCTTGCGCACATCAACCGACTGGCCTGGCGGTACCGGTACCACCTGCCTGCCGTGGCGCGGCCGACGCGCGATCCTGATTCGGAATTCGCGTCTTGAATGCCATTCCGAACCAACCCTGAAACCGAGGACACAACGATGACCGCCGCTAATTTCCAGTCCTGGTATGATTTCTGCGAACAGCCGGACAATGACGGCCAGAAGTTCCACATCACCGAAGGCGATCCCGGTGGCGCCACGGTTTACGGCTGGACAGAGGCAATGTGGGTGCGCGTCGCGCCGCTGCATGGCATCACCGACGTGTCGCTGGCCGGGTTCAAGGCGCAGACGAAAGACACGTTGATGCCGCTTTCACGGGCGCAATACTGGAACGGCATTCAGGCGGACCAGATGCCGAACGGAATCGATGTGTTCTGGACGGATTTCCAATTCGGCTCAGGCGGCGCCACCAAGGCGCTGCAAAAGGCGATTGGCTTGCAGGCGGACGGCATCGTTGGGATGCAAACGCTGGGCACCCTGCGAATAGAGCCTGACAAGACGCGCCTGCTGGACACACTGCTGGTTGCTCGGCTGGCCTATTACGACGCCTGCGGTTTCCGCACCCGGTGGCCCGGCCTGTATCGCCGAGCGAGGGTTGGACATGATTTGGCGCAAACGATCGCTGCGGCATCCGCCCCGAAGCCGGCGCTGGTGACTGTGCCGAAAGGGCTGACGTGATGATCGAAAATTTCACACTCGAAGACCGCGTTGAAAGCAACGCCGATATCGCCGATCTGATCGAGAAGATATTCCAGCGGCCATGGGATGCACCGAGATGACCGCGGGCGCCGGCCATGGCACCGTTATGAGGCCCGCTCATCCAGGCGAGCCGGTGCCGAGTCCAGTCCCGCTGCTGGACCCTGCGCCAGGGGTTGATATGGGGAAGGCCAAAGGCAATCCCCGTGGCAGTGGCTTCGCCCGCAATGCGAACGACTGGTATGTGGAGCCTCCCTGGGCCGTCCGCGCACTGTTCGACGCCGAACCGTTCTCAGGTGTGGTGTGGGACCCGGCCTGCGGCCGCGGAACGATTCCGCGCGTCGCGAAGGAATACGGACTGGCATCGTTAGGCACGGACCTGGTCGAACGTGGGTTTGGCGGCGGCGGGACCGATTTCCTGCGTCATTCGCCCGCAACGGACAATATCGTCTCCAATCCGCCCTATCGGATCATCGGTGGCTTCACCGCCCGGGCGTTGACCTTGGCCAAGCGCAAGGTGGCGATCTTCGCCCGGCTGGCTCTGCTGGAAGGACGGAAGCGCGGCGCCTGGTTTCCGACCACGCCATTCTCCCGCGTGCTGGTGTTCAGTGCCCGGGTGAACTGCCCTCCCGGCGAGTCCGCGCCCGCGTTCGACGCGCCGATCGAGGATTGGGGCCTCGGCGGCGCCATCCCCTACGCCTGGTTCATCTGGGACCATGCGCACACGGGAGACGCCCGCGTCGGATTCCTGCCGCCACCGGGCCGCCAGACCAACTGCATGCGGCTCGCGGCCTGATGGCACACCGGAAAGTCAATATCTGCATCAGCGTCTAGGACGCCGGGTGCCTCACTGTCGTGTTACAGCGAGAGATCGACCATGTGGAGAAGGTGTTGCGGATCAACGGTGAAATGATGACCGGGGAAGAGAGGAATTACACGAAGCTCTATCGGTCACAATTGGCCGGGTGCCTCGCTGCTGTTTGGAAGGTCGTGAGTTGACTGGTGGATGATCGGGCCGCGTATCTCGCAGTGGCGTGATCCCTCAGAAGTTTTAAGACGATCCTAAGACGCCGTAAGAGTATCCAGGGCGGCGCCCGCCCGCCCGGACCATCCATCGGACCCGAAAACGTCCAGCCCGGCCTCAGGCCGCCCCTTTACGGGGGCCGAACGTCAATCTGATTCCCATCTGATCCGCCGCCTAATCTGGCCTCCTATCCCGGAGGCTTCATGGCGTTCATGCCGATCACCCGTGTCGATACCGCGAACCGCATGGTCTGGGCACGTCTCGACGAGACGCCCGGCCTATCCGGCCATGTCATGGACTATGACGCGTCCAAGCCGTTCTTCACCACATGGTCGGAGCGGATGGCGAAAGCCTCCGGTGGCGCGAACCTCGGCAATGTCCGGGCGATGCACTCCCGCAAGGCGGCCGGCATGGTCAAGTCGTTCGATTGTGACGACGCAGCCAAAACCATGCTGTTCGGCATTTACATCTCGGATGATGCCGAGCTCGAAAACTGTGCTTCCGGCCTCTACACCGGCATCAGCCCCGGCGGCAAAATGCGTAAATTTGTCGCCGGCAGTCAGATCCGTTTCGAGGCTCGGCCGGACGAACTCAGCCTGGTCGATGCGCCGGACAATCCGAACGCCACCTTCATGACGATGAACAAGGCGAGCGGGATGGAGGAAGCGGTTCCCTTCGCCCCGATCGCCGACCTGGAAGCGATCGTCGAGGCGATGGCGAAATGCGCTTCCCCCGGCCACCTGGCCGGCCTGGTCCTCTCGCTGCCCACCACGACCATCGTCCGTATGTTCGGCAACGATGCCGAGCGGGCGCCGGAAGAGGTGATGGAGAAACGGGCGTTCTCCGCCGCCGATCGGCGAGATGCGACAAAGAACGGCGTAGCCCTGCCGGACGGCAGTTTCGCGATCGTGAATAAAGATGACCTGGCGGCGGCGATCACCGCGATCGACCGCGCCAGCGACGGCCCGGCCACGCGTGCGCATATCATCGCCCGGGCCGAGGCACTGGATGCCGTCGCCACGCTATCGGACGGCTGGCGCGGCGCGATCGTGCCGATGAAGAAAAGCATGGATGAGGTCGGCGCCTTCGCCCGCATCCTTCAGGACGTAAGCTGGCTGGCGTCCAACGTAACCTCCGAGGCTGCGTCCGAGGGTGATGGCTCAACCGTGCCCGCGCAGATCGCGGCATGGCTGCGGGCCGGCATTCCGATCCTGACCGCCATGGCCGGCGAGGAAAGCAACGAATTGCTGCAACGGGTCATGGCGGGCGTGGCGGCATTGCCGGTGCTGGCGGTGGCACAGGATGCCGCCGAGGGTGCGGTTGACGACACCATGGTGGTCCTGGCCGATGGCGTCGATGTCATGGCCAAAGCGGCCGGCATTGGCCGTGTCGTCTCGATGGCCAGTGAGCTGGCGCAGCTTCGCGCCGCCCGCACCGAGGACATGGCGAAATTCGCCGGCGACCGCGCCAGCTTTGAAACCACGCGCGCCACACTTCAGGCCCGCGTCACCCAACTGGAAGCCCTGCCGCGTGCCGGCGGCGCCTCGGTTCGCGCGGTCTCCAAGGAAAGCGACGGCGTCGAGCCACCGAAAACAGATCAGGCCCGTGCGGCGGTGGACGCCATGCCGGCCGGTATCGACCGGGCGCGCGTCGAGATGTCGCTGGCGCTCGGCGTTCCCCAGGCCCTTCTCAGAAACAGGACGATTTAGATGACTCTCGCACAGCAGGTTACCGCCGATACGATCGCTCTCGTGCATGCCGCCATCAGTGGTGGCGGGCTGGAAGAGATGATCAAGGCCGCGGGGTTTACCCAGCCGGCCGCCGGTTTCGGTGGGCTGCAGAACTTCTCCCTGGAGAAGGTTGCGGCCAACCTGTTCCCGGTCATCACGCCGTTTCGTAACCGCATTCCGCGCCGCATACACGAAGAGGGCGGCACCCAGGCCAATTGGAAGGCATTCACCGCGATTAACTCGATGGGCATCGAGGCGGGCGTGGCGGACGGCAATCGTGGCGGCGCCACCAGCACATCCAGTGCGGATTACTGGGCGGCCTTCCGCCAGATGGGACTTGAAGACTTTGTGACGTTCGGCGCCCAATTATCGGCCAAGGGGTTCCTCGATCTGCGGTCGCGGTCAAACACTAACCTGCTCTGGGCGTTGATGATCGCTGAAGAGTTAACCGATATTGGCGGCAACACATCCATGCCGCTCGGACAGGGCAATCAGCCGTCCGCGGCTGATGTCGGCACCGGCGGCGCTTTGGCGGCGAACACCACCTATTCGGTGATTGTCGCGCCTCTGACTCTCGCCGGCTTCATGACGGGTAACGTCGTGAGCGGCGTCCGCGGCCTGGTCACCCGGACCAACGCAGACCAGTCGGTTGACACTTACGGCGGGGGCACCGGCAAGCCATCGGCTAATCGCACGGTGGCGACGGCTAGTGACGGCAATGCGACACATGCGCTCAACGTGCTCACCGCCCCGACGGCCGGTGCCGCCGGTTACGCGTGGTTCTGGGGACCAGTCGGCGCTGAGGTATTGGGCGCGATCACGACGATCAACAGTCTGGTCATCACGTCTGCCGCGGGCGGCACGCAAACCGCCGCCAGCCTGGGCGCCAACGACAACAGCACGAATGGCCTGGTCTATGACGGCATTCTGACCCAGGTGGCCAAAACCGGTTCCGGGTATTGGGCAACGATGCCGACCGGCGCGGCTGGCATGGGGACGCCGCTGACGGCTGATGGAGAGGGTGGCGTGGTCGAAATCGACGCCGCGCTGCAATGGTTCTGGGATACCCGCCGGATGTCGCCCACACGCATTTGGTGCAACTCGCAGGAACGCCGGAACATTACCAAAAAAGTGCTGATGGGGTCCGCAACGGGTTCACAGCGGTTCACCATCAACAGCGACCAGGGCAACCTGACCGGTGGTGATCTGGTACGGACGTATCTGAATAAGTTCGCGATGGGTGCGGCGCAATCGCTGCCGATCGAACTGCATCCCGATGTGCCGCCCGGCACGCTGATGTTTGATACCGACCGGTTGCCGTATCCGATCCCCGGTCAGGACGAATTACTCGTGAAGCTGCTGCGGCAGGATTACAACGCGACCGACTGGGCGCTGAAAAGCCGTAAATTCGAGTCCGGCGTGTACTTCGACGGCGTGCTTCAGAACTACGCGCCGTTCGCCTTCGGCGCGATCTCCAACATCGGCAACGGCTGATCGCGGCACGGCCGGCGCGAACAGGCGCCGGCCCGTTTCCCATTCATTTTTGAACGTCTGAGGACCCTCTTATGAAGCTCTACGCGAACGGCCAGTCCGTGCTCCACGTCGGCGACAAGGACTATAAAGCCGACAAAGACGGCGCCTTCACGGTCGATCACGCGCATGTCGATCAGGCCCTGTCGCTGGGTGCCACGCGGCACAAGCCGGGCACCGAAGCGCCGCCGGCACCGGCCGTTGGCGACACCCTCGCGCAGAAGGTCGCCACGCTGGAAAACACGCTGGCCGGACTGGCGCCTCGGCTCGCCGCGCTGGAAGGCCAGATCAAAGACCTCCAGGGCCGTGTTAAGAAGTAGGCTGTGGCCGATCTTACCACCCTCGCGGCCGTTGCGGCCTGGCTGGAACAAGAACCCGGCCAGGGCGACCTGATCGTCGATACCGATGGTCTTCTGATCGGGGAGGTCATCAGCGGCGTCAGCGCGGACTTCGAACGGGAAACCGGCCGCCGGTTCGCCCTGGAACAACACGATGAGACCTATGACGGACGCGGCGCTACCCGCATGTTCGTCCGCAACAGCCCGATCGTCAGTGTGGCATCGGTCACGATCGACGGCCGGGTGATTCCAGCAGGCAATTCGACCTCGCCGGGCTGGTACCACGACGGCAAACGGGTGCTGTTGACCGGGTGGCGGTTCTCCCCCGGGGCGGCGAATGTCGGGATCGTCTATCAGGGCGGTTTCGAGACGATCCCCCGCGATCTGGCGATGGCCGCGACCCGGATGGTGGCGATCGAATTCCGCGCCCGGGCGCATTTGGGTCTGGCCAGCCAGTCGATGGCCCAGCAGAACACGATGTATTTGCACGAGGCCATTCCCGTTGAAGTGGAGCGGGTGCTGGCCCGGTATCGCCGCGTCGTGCCGGTATGAGCGACGCCGTCCAGGTTACCGGTGTCGATGAGGTTACGGCTTACTTTGAAACCCTCGGCGGCGGTGCCCATGCGCGGCTGGAAGCGGCCGTTGGACTCCAAACTGTGGCGATGCAGGGTGTTGTCATGGGTGATAAACTCTCAGGCGGCGTCCTGAATATTCGGTCGGGACGGCTGCACGACCACATCTTTTCCGACGTTTCCAGTTCCGGCGACCGGATCGTTGGTATGGTCTACACCAACGTTCCTTATGCTCGGATTCATGAATACGGCGGCGTGATCGTGCCAGTTGCCGCCCCAGCCCTCCGGTTCTGGATCGGCGGTCAGATGATCTTTGCCAAGAGCGTGACCATGCCGGAACGGTCTTTTCTGCGCTCGACACTCGCCGAACGGAGTGACGAGATCCGCGCGGCACTGCTGGCGGCCGTGATGGGAGCTGCCTGATGCGCGAGGAACGCTACGCCGCGCTATTTGCGCTGCTGGAGACGATGAAGGGCGACGCCGGCTTCAAGACCTGTAGTCGCAAGATGCGCCTGCTGACTGAAGTAACTGCTCCGGAAATGCCGGCGCTGTTCATGAGCGTGACCCGCCAGCCAATCAAACAGAAGGTCAATTTTCCGGCGCGGCGTTCGCTGGGCGCCATGGTCTTTTTGTATGTGTCCAACCCCAATCCCGCCACCCCGGCCAGTACCAGATTGAACAATTTGCTCGATCTCCTGGATGCCACATTGGGGACGGAGGACAATCTGCAAACCCTTGGCGGTTTGGTCGAGCATGCATGGATCGAAGGAACGATCGAGATCTGGGAAGGCCCAAAAGGAGAGCGGGCCGCCGCCGTGATCCCGATCATGATGCTGCTGCCGTAGGAACCGCACACCGCCATGGATACCGTTACGCAAGACATCGCCCCCACCGCGGACGAAACCATCCGCCCCGCGCCAGCAACAGTGCTGCCGGTGACGGCGTCACCCGCCGCGCAGGCCGATAAGACCGGCATCGTCAACGACGTGTTGTCCGAATGGATGACGGTCCACATTCACAACAGCCCCGTCGCGCAGGCCACGGCAGCCTTCAATCATCTCTGCGCGGCGCTGCCGGCGTTGCGCGACGCACTTCTCAGGAGCTTGTAATGCAGGTTGGTTTCGGCGTTGGCCGCATGTTCGGCATCCCACAGGGGTTGCCCGCTGGAACGGCGACGCCCGTCCAGCTTGGCGCACTGGAGAAGGTCCAAATTGAATTTTCCGGTGACCTGAAGGAATTGGGGGGATCGCAGTCGTTCTCGCTCGATTTGGCGCGCGGCAAGTTCAAGATCACGGGGAAGGCCAGCTTCGCCAAGATTAACGCGGCGACCTGGAACAGCCTGTATTTCGGGCAGGCCGTGACCACCGGTCAGACCTTGATTTCCCTGGATGAGCTTGGGACTGTTCCTGCTGCCGCGCCCTACACGATCACGGTCGCGAACGGGGCGACGTTCGCGCAGGATCTGGGCGTCGTTTACCAGAATGGAAACGGCCTTATTTCCCAGGTGCCCCCAGCCCCGGGACCAGCCGCGGCGCAATATTCGCAGGGCGCGGGCGGCGTTTATACCTTCGCCGCGGCTGATGCCGGTGCGCCGGTCAAGTTCTGCTATGAATACACCGGCACCGGTGGCTACACGATGGCCCTGATCAACCAGGATCAAGGCTCGGTGCCGACCTGGAAGGCCGCGTTCACCACTAAATTTCGGGGGAAATCACGCACTCTGGTGCTGAACAAGTGCGGATCGGCGAAACTGTCGTTCGCTACCAAGGATGACTGGACAGTTCCTGAAATGGACTTCACCGCCGTTGCCGACGATAGCGGCAATATCGGCTACCTCTCGTTCGCGGAGTAAGCCGATGGACGAGGAAACCACGGCGAAGATCACGATCGGCGGCACGACGACTACGCTGTCCCCCATGATGTTCGATCAACTGAAACTGATTCTGCCGTTCGTCCTGATCAGTTCCGGCGGGCATAACCGGATTGAAATCACCGATGCGGCGCTGAGCATTTGCGCAATCATGATATCGGACGTTGACCACCGGACGGCTGAAGACATTCAGGCGCAGGCGCTACTCCTCGGCCAGAAACTCTTCGCCACGGAAATCGACGGCCTGTTGCGGTCCATCACGAAGCTGCTGACGGTGTCCGGGTTGGTCGCTGCCGGAGATCCAGCGCCGGGGGAACCCGTAGCGATCGGCTGACCACCGATCGCATCAACGATCTGATCTCGGAATTGGTCGCCAACGGCTGTGGGTCCTGGCGTGAGGTGTCCCATTACATGGGGCTGAGGGAGTATTTCGCGATGCATCGCCGTTGGTCTGATCATCCGCCCGTTCCCCTGATGGTCGCGGCCTATCTGGGCATCAAGCCGCAGGTCAAATTCGCCGATAACGACGAAGCCATGGAAGCCCTGCTGGCCATGTTCGGCGTGTCCGGCGGCGGCACGGCCGTGATCGGTTCGTTATGAGCGGCACGTCTTCCGATACCGAAGTCAACGTCTCGATCAGCGGCGTCGCCACTGAATTCGAGCAAAGCTGCAAGGCGGCAGCGTCCGCGATGCAGGGATTGAAGTCGTCGATCGACGGCTTCACCACTTCCATGGCATCGGCGCAAACCGGTCTGGACAAGGCCACGCCGGCCATGGACGCGATGCGCACAGCCAGCGCAGCATCCACGCAGGCGTTGACCGGCACCGGCACCGCCGCGACGGCCGCCAGCCGGTCCATGCAGGATCTGATCAACCAGACGACCGGGGTATCCCGGTCGATGGGCAGTGCCGGCGACAGCGCCGACGTGTTCCGCAGGGCGCTGGGCGATAGCAGCAACGAGGTTAAGCAGCTTCGGTCGTTTTTCGAGGAAGGCAACGAAGGCGCCGGCCACTTCGCGCATGGCACAGCAGGCGTTACGCGTGAACTGATCGTCATGGCGCATGAGGCGGTGCAGGGTAATTTCTCCCGCATTCCAGGCAGCCTGATGGTGCTGGGCGAACGCATGGGCGGCATCACGCTGGCGACGATGGGTTGGGCTGCGGCCGTCGCCGTGGCGGTCTACACGGTCTATGAACTGGTTGCGGGCTGGCAGCACGTCGAAGAAGCCGTGCGGGGCGCACAGGCCGCGCAGATCACGGTGGGAACCTGGTCGGAACAAAGCGAAGGTCAGATCCGCAAGTCTATTCAGTCGATGATGGAGCGGTGGGGTATCACCAAGGCGGAGGCCGCCGATACCACGCAACTTTACGCCGGAATGGGCGGAGCCGCGGCGCAATACAGCGAGCGGATCGCGGATGCGGGACACGCCCTCGCGCAGTTGAAGGGCGGCGACCAGGTTGAAGCCGCCAATGAAATCTCCAAGGCGTTTAATGGCGGCGCACAGGCCGCGCTAAGCTGGGCCAAGGCGAACCATTTCGTCGAGGGCAGCACGGTTACGTTAATCCAGGCGATGATTGACGCGAACCAAACCGGTAAGGCGATGTCCACCATATTGGACGCCCTGAACGAGCGGTTTGGAGAAGCCGGCAGGGCTGCCGCAAAAATGGGCCAGGAAGCCAAAGAGGCCATGCAAATGGTCATGGCCCTGGGTCCGGACGCACCCGCTGGCATGATCCCGGATGCGCCCGGCAAGCAAGAGCAGCAGAAAAAAGCCGGAGAGGCAGGCGGCAAGGCGCAGTCGCAAGACGAGGTCGATCAGACCGCCATTATTGAGAAGAATACCGCGGCACTGCGCGATAAAGCCGCAATGCAGGATGAATTGGACCGCCTCCAGGCATCCGAATTGCCTGTGACGGCGGCCAGCCTGGAGGCGATAGCCCAGCTTCAACACAAGCTGGCCACCGCCCACACGCAGATCCAGATGGATGAACACGAAGCCACGATGGCTGGCTATCAGGCCGAACTGATCGTGGCGAAGGACAATGCCGCCCAACTGCTGGTTATCAAGCAGAAGATGTTCCTCGAAACCGCGAAATACGAGGGCGCCAACGCCGCTGCCGTGCGGGCGTCGGCTAACCAGGTGCTATCCGCCCAGCAGGCCGCGAGCGATCAGCAGTTGCGCATGCGGATGGCGCAGATCGGCAACGAGGAAGCCGCGTCGCGCGGATCGAAGGCCGACCTGCTGGCTATCTCAGACGAAAAACTGGCGGTGCTGCGCGAATACGGCAAACAGGGCACGATCGAGTACCAGACCGAACTGAACCGCCGCACGGCGCTGGAGAAGCAGGCCGGCGACGAGACCATCCAACTGCGCCTGAGCAAGCTGCGCGGCGATATGGAAGCCGCGCGCGGCAACCTGACGGCGCAGATGGCGATCCAGGACCAGATCGTGGAGATGGTGAAGGAACACTACGGTGCGGAAACCACCCAACTCCAAACGGAACTGAACAAGCAGGGCCAGCTTCGGGCAGAAGCCAAACAGCAGGCCGCATCGCTCGCGGTGCAGCAGCTTGAAGAAAAACGCCGCACGCTTGAAGAAGAGATGCGGGCGGAGATGCAGCACGTCGAGGCATCCCGCCAGGACGGCGAGATCACGATCGCCCAGGCGCGGACGCAGCAGCTTCAACTGATCCAGGACTACCGCTCGGCCGCCGCGCAGATCCTGGCGATCGAGGCGCAGAAATCCGCAGGCATCCGGGCAATGGCCGAACAGGTCGCCAGGCGCCAGCAGGAACTCGCCCAGCAGTCCGCCACCGCCATCATGCGGGCCAACGACCGGGCGGCCGAGGAAACCCATCGCGCCTGGGCCACGACGAACCGGGAGATCGCCGATAGCTTCGCCAGCGAGGCGACCTCGGTATTATCCGGCCAAAAGGCCATGGTGCAGGTGCTTCAGGGCCTGGGTCAGCACATGGTGCAGAGCGCGATTGGCTGGGCCGGCCGCAAGGCGCTGGCGTGGGCTGAGGGGGAGATTGCCCAGACCGCCGCCACGGACGCCCAGGCCGCCCTGCGGGCCGGTGCGGACGGCGCGTCGATGGCACCGACGCTGGCGATGCTGCTGACGAAGTGGCTGGGCTTAGAGACCGCTAAGACGGCCGGAAGCGCCGCCGGAGACGCCCTGAGAACCGGCGCCGATACAACGGCTGCATCGGCGTCGGCCACGACGGCCAGTACCGCCGCGCTGTTCCAGATTAAGGCCGCGGCGGCTGTGGCGGCGGCGAACACCTACGCGGCGATCTCGGCCATCCCCTATATCGGACCCGAGATGGCGCCTGAAGCGGCAGCCGGCGCGGATGCGGCCGTGATGGCGTTTGCCGCCCCTGTCGCGTTGGCGGTCGGTGCCTGGAACCTGCCCGGTGACGCGATGTATCAACTGCACAAGGGTGAAACCGTGGTGCCGCAGACCTTCGCGGACGGCATGCGTAACGCGATCGGCGGTGGTGGCGGCAGCGGTGGTGGCGACACGCACAACTAGCATATCAGCGCGATCGATGCGTCCGGCATTGCGGCCCTGTTCCGCGCCAATGGTCCGATCATCGCGCGGATTGTCGGTGCCCAGCAAAGCCGCAATCCATCCATGCGACCGGCCTTCTGATGACGATCCCGTTCTTTCCGGTGTTGCCGGGGCGTGGCTGGCCGATCACCCGGGCGCCGCTGTGGAAAACACTGAAGCAGGAATCGGCATCCGGCAAAGAGACCACGATACCGGCATGGACATTCCCGAAATACCAATGGAGCGTCCCGTTCACCACTTTGCGGGCGGCAGCTTCTTACAATGAATTCCAGACGCTATTGGGTTTCATCAATACCCTGAATGGCGGAGCGCTGCCGTTTTACTACACTGATTCCATCGATAACGCGGTGACCGCGCAGGTCTTTGGTCTGGGTGATGGCACGACGGCCGCCTTCCAGCTTGTGCGGGCCATGGGCGGCTATGCGGAACTGATCCAGTCGCCTGCAGGCGTCCCTGTGATATCTGTCGCAGGCGTCGCGACAGCCGCCTTCACGGTTAGCAATGTCGGCGTGATTACCTTCACCGCACCGCCCGCCGCGGGCGCCCTGCTGACCTGGTCGGGGTCGTTCAACTGGCTGTGCCGGCTGGATGAGGACACGGCGGAATTCTCGATGTCGATGCCGAAGCTGCTGGAGCTGGGGAAGCTCTCTTTCACCTCAAAAAAGCTGTAGCGCCCATGAAATCACCGATCTGGGAAGCATCCCCGGGCGCCCTGATGGCGCTGCTGTTTTCCGCCGGGCCAACCGAGCGGATCTTCGCTTATTACGACCTTTACACGATCACCTGCGTGCAAGGGCCGGTGCTGCGCTACACGACGTGCGACCGGACGATCGGCTACGGCGGCACAGTGTGGGCGGCCGATGGCGTGCGGATTGAACCGGCCGGTCAGAAGAATGCGCTGTTTCATGCCAAGGTGGGCCTCGACGTCGATACCTGGCAGGCGGTGTTTTACCCGCGTCCCGTCGATGATCTGACCGGCGCGGCCTATCCTGATCTGATCGGATCGGTGCCCTGGCTCGCCGCGGCGGCGGCCGGCGCGCTGAGTGGCGCGACCGCCAAGGTGGACCGGGCCTATTTTGCGCTGCCGATGACAGTAACGGTCAATTCAGGGGGCAATACATACACGTTGCCTATGCCGGTTCCGCTTCAGCCGGTGGGTGTGCTGCGCCTCTTCGCCGGCCGGGTGGCTGAGGTGGACCTTGGACGCTCGGGCGCCTGCATCACGATCAACAGCCACCTGGAACTGCTGAACGTCCAGATGCCCGGGAACCTGTTTCAGGCCGGGTGCAAGAATAAATTGTTCGACGCCGGCTGTACCCTTTCAGCGGCCACCTATGCGGTCACCACCGCAGCCGTTGCCGGATCAACGCGTTATAAATTGCAATCCGCTGTCGCTGCGCCGGCCGGGTCCGGGACTTACACGCTGGGCCGGATTGCCATGACATCGGGTCTGAACACGGGCTTCACCCGGTCGGTTCGATCCTGGGACGGCCTGAATTTCACCCTGGTCAATCCGCTGCCGTTCACGGTCGCGGCCGGCGATACATTCACCGCCTGGCCGGGGTGCGACAGGCAGCTTGCGACGTGTGACCTGTTCGGCAACCGCGCGAATATCAAGGCCGAAATGTTCATCCCCGCGCCGGAAACCGCCGCATGACGGATGAAGCCGCCCAGCGCGCCGCCGTCGTGGCCGAGGCCCTGTCCTGGATCGGCACGCCGTATCACGCCCGCGCCAGGATCAAGGGACGCAAGGGCGGTGTCGATTGTGCACTCTTCCTGGCGGAGGTCTATGAGCGGGCCGGCGTCATCGAGCGCGTCACCCCACCGCATTACCCGCAGGATTGGCATCTGCACTGCGCCGAAGGTGATGAACGCTTCGTCGAAACCATCCTGTCGCGCGCGGTCGAATTTCCAGGCCCTCCGCAACCCGGCGACGTGGTGTCTTACAAGATCGGTCACGCCTTTGCCCACGCCGCGATCGTGACAGGGCCATGGCCGGCGATCGTGCATTCGGACCTGGACGCGCGGTGCGTCATCAAAGCCGATGGCACCAAGGGCCGGCACGCACACGAGAATACCGGACGGCCGCGTCCTGTGCGTTTCTTTACCCTTTGGCCTGGTCCGATCGCTCCGGTGGCTATGCCATGAGCATCCTGGGCGGCGGGTCCGCATCGAAGCCGACACCGCCATCCGTGGCGATGCGGGTGCAAACGTCGGTGGAGGGTAAGCCGGTGCCGGTCGGCTGCGGCCAATGCCGTCTGTCGGGCAACCTGATCTGGTACGGGTATTTTTCCTCTAAACCGGCCAATGGCGGCGGCAAATCGGGCGGCAAGGGCGGTGGTGGCGGTGGCAAGGGCGGCAAGGGCGGCGGCTCTTACGACTACAGCGCCTGGCTCGCGGTCGGACTGTGTGAGGGGCCGGTCGCGGGTGTGCTCCAGGCATGGAACGGCAGCACGGCGTCAACGCTGGCATCGCTCAATTTGGTTCCGTATCTGGGCGATTACGACCAATCACCATGGCCTCAGCTTGAATCAAATCTGCCCGCGCAGGCTTTGTCCTATCGCGGCCTGTGTTATGTCGCCGCCGCGCCGTTCGACCTCGGCGGTTCCCCAGCCCTGCCCAACGTCAATTACGAGGTCCTGTTCGCGATCAATGGCGCGATCGCCGGGCAGCCGGACGCCGATCCCAGCCTGTGGGTCGTCGATCGGCTGACCAACCCCCATAACGGCTTAGGCTTTCCGTCTGCCGCGCTGGGTAGCCTGGCGGTCTATCAGTCGATGTGTCTGGCGGCCGGCCTGGTGATTTCCGACGCGGTGGTCAGTCAGGTCGCGGCCAACAGTTACTTTGCCGATTTACTCGACGCCACCAACAGTGAATTCGTGTGGTCGTCCGGGCTTCTGACGATCGTTCCCTATGGGGATGCCGGCGCCATTTCCGGCAATGGCTACAGCTATACGCCGCCCGCGACGCCGCTGTTCAGCCTGACAGACGATGATTTCATGAAGAACCAGGGCGGATCGTCCTCTGGCACATCGTCCTACACCAGCGAAGATCCGGTGCTGGTGACCATCCTGCGCCAATCCGACGCGCTGAACGACATCAAAGTCGAATACCTCGATCGGGGCGCCACTTATATCGATCCTGATACCGGTGTGCTGACCAGCAACGCCTACAATCCGAAAATCGTCGAAGCGCCCGATGATGCGGCCATCATCACCTATGGTGTGCGGCCGTCGTCCACAAAGGCGATGCACTTCTTTTGCACCGCCGCACCGGCCGTCATGGCAGCCAATCTTCAGCTTCGGCGCCAGGCGGTCACCCGGAATTTCACTTTCACCCTCGACCAACGATACATCGTGCTCGAACCTATGGATCTGGTGGAGATCACGGACATCGCGCTCGGCCTGGTCAATCAGCCGGTCCTGATCAAGGAAATCACCGAGAACGCGGACGGCAGCCTGACCATGCTGGCCGAGGAATATCTGGGCGCTTGCAGCGCGATCCCGGCGCACGGCCTGCAACCGAGCGGCGGTTTTGTCCAGAATTACAACATTGCGCCGCCAGCCACGAACCCGCCGATCGTCTTCGCGGCCCCGGTACAAATCGCGGACAATGGCGGTCTCGAGATCTGGCTGGTCGCGAGCGGCCCGGCCGGCTGGGGTGGCTGTGATATTTGGATCAGCGGCGACGGCAACACGTACCTGAATGCAGGCCGTATTGTGGGGCCTGGACGCCAGGGCATGATCACCGCCCCCATCGCCGCGACGCCGGACCCGGATACCCTTGTTGTGATTCCAGTCGATCTATCATCGTCGGATGCGCAACTGCTCTCGGGGACGCAGACGGACGCGGATAACGCGAACACCCTGTGCTGGCTCGACGGTGAACTGATCGCTTATTCAGATGCGACTTTGACCAGCCAGCACCATTACACGCTGGATACCTACATCCGGCGTGGCCTGTATGGCACGGTCAACGGCCCGCATGCGGCCGGGGCGGCGTTCGCCCGGCTTGATTCGCAGGTGTTCAAGTATCCGTATTCGGTTGATCAGATCGGCAAGCCGTTGTTCGTCAAGCTGACCGCGTTCAACATCTACGGTGGTGCGGAACAGGGCCTTGCGGACGTTACGGCGACGAGCCTCATATTGACGGCACCGCCGCCGCCTTCGACCGTCACGGGGTTCGGCGTCAAGGAGTTCAATAACCTCGTCTCGTTCACCTGGGACGCTGTTTCTGACTTCGCCCTGCGCGGCTACGACATTGGCTATGCGCCGGTCGGAACGACCACCTGGTCGTCGTTCTTGATGCTGACCGAAGCCGGGTCGGGCACGGAAATGACCAACGCTGATGTGCCGAACGGCGCGTGGGTGTTCGGCATCGTTGCCCGCGACATCGCCGGCCAGAGGTCGGCGTCGATCGCCACGGCGACGCTGACAGTGACCGCGCAGGATGAGGTGATCGCCGAGGTCGAACAGGCACCGCTGTGGAACGGCACGCTGACCGGGTTCATACGCCATTACACGGGCGTTCTGGTGCCGGACGATCAGCAAACGATGCCGTCTTACATGTCCTCCTGGAGTGTCTGGGCGAATGGTTTCCAGCCAACGCCGGTTAGCACGGCCAGCTATACGGCGCCTGTAATTGACACCGGATACGACGCTGACAACCGCGTCCATTGCACATTCGGATCAGGGCTGAACCCGGGTCAGGCGGGCACGCCGGCCATCAGCCCGTCTGTCGATATGTGGCTGACCGGCGCTGCCGATCCGAACACCTTCACGGCCTGGACGATTGCCTCCGCCACGTTCCGTTATCTGCGCGCCCAGATCACCTACACAGGGATCACAGCCGGCAGCGTCTCCTACATCAATGAATTCGAACCGATTATCGATACGGGAACACCACCCACCGTTTACAGCCAGACAGCCACGATCGCTGCCGGCGGAACGACGGTGATGTTCACCCAACCGTTCCATCTGCCTCCTGCCGTCATCCCGACCGCCATCAGCGGCAGCGCGGTTTACGCGACGGCCTCGGCCGTCACCGCGACGAACTGCATGGTCAACGTCTGGGATCACACCGGGTCGAGCGTCGGCGGCACGGTCACCATGAATCTGAGTGGAGAATAAAAAATGCCCGGCACAACCCCTGTTGGCGCATATGCCGAGACCGCATCGACGGGCGCTGCCGCGATGACGCCCTCCATGTGGTTTGCTCAGTCCGATGCAAACTCAGCGGTCATGATGCGATCCGGTGATAATTTTGCACCCCGCCCGGCCGCCATACCCGCCATGTCGGTTGTTGTGGACGCAGGCGTCGTCACATCGCTCCTCCCGACCGGGCAGCAGCTTGTCACGGAAATGGCGCAGCAGACGGTGACGATCACAACCGCGCCGGCAACGCCGAACAACCGGATCGACCTGATCGTGGTGAACGCCGCGACCGGCGCGGCTTCAGTGATACCGGGGGCGCCGGCAAATTCACCAACAGCGCCGGCACTCCCGGCTGGTATGCTTCAGGTCGCGCAGATCTCTGTTCCAAACGGCACGGCGGTGATCGGGAATGCCAACATCACGGATCTGCGGACAGTGTGGCAAACCGGCGTTCCCGGCGTGCCATGGGCGGTTGGCGGGGGCTATGGCGACGCCATCACCGCCGCTTACCTGCCGGCCAACAGTGTATTAACAGATGGCCTGTTGCTCGCCGTCCGGGCACCGGGAGCGAATGCGACGACAGCGCCGACGTTCGCCCCCGACGGGTTGATGGCCCACCCGATCACCAAGCTGGGTGGCCAGGCCCTCTCCACGGGCGATATCGCCGGAAATCTGTTTGAATGCCTGTTGCGGTTCAATCTGGCGAACGCCCGATGGGAACTATTGAACCCGGCGCCCTCCGCATTCGGCGTATTTGTGACGTCATCGTCCAGCACGCTGACGACGGCGCAGTCCGGTGGCACGATCGAATTAGGGGGGGCATCGACCTATGTCACCACCTTGCCTGCCCCGTCGAACTGTAGGCGTCCGTTCATACTGACAAACACGTCAGCTTTCCCCCAAACGATCGCGTCTCAATCGGGCAATATTGTTTATGGCGGGGAGTTTACGGCCGCTTCATTCTCGATGCCCGAGGGGTCGTCCTGTTATATCTACCCGGACGGCATTCAGTGGGTCATATCGCTGGCTTCGGGGATTGTCTTCACCGCCACCTCCGCGCAGATCGTAGCCGCTCTCGGGTACACCCCGGCGCCCCCAGCATCTATGGGCAACCTCAATGCGGCCGGTTGTATTCAGACGGCGACAGCGGTGACGCTCACGTCCTCAAACTTTGGGGGTATCATCTACTGCACGGGAACCGGAACATTTAACGTCACGGTGCCACCTCCCACGGCGTGGGGTCAGACCCTGCTCTTCATCTCATTGTCAGCAAATATTGTCTATGTGGTCGGGGCTTCGATTAATGGAGGAAATGCGCCGTTGTCGAATGGCTATGGAGGAAATTTTAAGCTTGTTTCGCTGGGCTCGATTTGGGCTGTAATAGATGCTCAGCTTGGCCAGGCACCACCGCCGCCGCCAGATACCTTCCAAGGCAACTAAGCGGTAGACGACTGACACACTCGGCAGGGACGTAAGCACCGCCGATAGTGACGACTTCTCATCCCAGGATTTTGCTTGTTCGTCGATAACATCAAAGCTGGAGGCACGTTCTCTCTCGCGTCGTCGTGCCGGCGCGACTTTCGCCAACCCCACTTTTGGGTAAGCGTCCGGTGATCCCCGCCTTGCTTTGACCGCGCGAGACGTGCCGAAGCTGCTGACCTTAAAGTCCTCTGTAAGGTTGACCTTAAAGTCATGTC
>Ga0316218_1000920_pt1 | contig 36283 bp, 17 predicted proteins | sample TBH18003metaG_FD_203634 | JGI IMG/M metagenome (GOLD analysis project Ga0316218, IMG submission 203634) | Freshwater microbial communities from Trout Bog Lake, Wisconsin, USA - TBH18003 | ecosystem: Environmental > Aquatic > Freshwater > Lake > Hypolimnion/Profundal zone | place: USA: Wisconsin...
CTAAAAACCTCTGGTTTTAAGCCTTTTTTACTCTCTTCAATAAGCTACGGGCACTTTAAGAGCTAACTTGCTCTTAAAGTGCCTTACAAAAAACTGAGTACTACTAAGCGCGACGCGCTTTGCTTGGCTGACTCGTTCCGAGTCAGCCTAGAGGGCCACAAACAAGGTTTTTGGCTCTCTGCTTGGGTGCTTTGTTTCAAAGCACCCTAAAGCACCATTCTAAGAATGATGCTTACTCTGCTTGGCAGCAACTGCTGTCAAGCCTAGAGCAAAGCTCTTTTTGTGCCTAGCATAAGCATTAAAAAGCTTATGCGCCTCTTTTAGAGTCTGCCCATAGCCTAGGGGTTTACTTTAAAAGTTTACGCTACGCGTACTGAGCTACGTAAAATGGGGAGTTGGCTAAACACGTGACTAGCGGGTGTTGCTAATTGTAACCATTCTAAAGTAGTAGCACTTTGAGGGTTATTGCTTGGACTACGCTCAGGTGTAAAATTAATAGGGCCGGCTAACATTAAAATAGAAATAAAAGAAATTAAAGCACCAAAACTAGCTACTGAATTCCAACCGTAGAAGCAATCAGCATAATCGAACATACGACGGGGCATACCTGCAAGACCTAACATATGCATTGGAAAGAAAGTTAAGTTAACACCAATAAATAAAGTCCAGAAGTGTACTTGACCACGACCTTCAATATAGCTTAAACCTGTCATTAAACCAAACCAATAATAAATACCTGCAAAGATACCGAAAGTAGCACCCATGCTTAAAACGTAATGGAAGTGACCTACTACATAATAAGTATCATGTACTAACATATCCACACCTGCATTTGCAAGTACTACTCCAGTTACGCCTCCAATTGTAAATAAGCATATGAAGCCCATTGCAAACCACATTGGGGTTGTAAACCAAACACTACCACCATAAATAGTAGCTAACCAGCTGAAGATTTTCATCCCAGTAGGTACAGCTATAATCATTGTAGCAGAAGTAAAATAAGCAATAGTATCTAAATCTAAACCTACGGTAAACATGTGATGCAAGAGAAAATAAAAATTAATCTAGTATGTGTAAAGAAATAATAAACACATAATTCTCTTTGGACTATATCTTTGTCTTTTTCTTATTCCTATTCTTATTCCTGTTCTTATTTCTGTTCTTATTCTAGGGTGCTTTGTAATAAAGCACCCAAGCAGAGAGCAAAAGCCTTAGGCTTTTGTCTCTCAGACTATTAATAGTAGTTTAACTTAATTTCTGATTAAGTTGAATAAGGCGGCGAATATCATTAATACGAAATTGCCATTGTTTATCGCTTACCCAGGTTAATACACGACTAAAGCGGATAAAACGAACATATAATTTAGTAGTGCGAGGCTTATAGCAATCAAAATAAGCTTTAATTAAATGACAGTTAGAAAAAGAATCCACTTTTAAACGCCAAGCATCCCCTGGTGTATTACTTTTAAACTGAGAATTATTAGGGGCTTTTAACTCAATACTACCAAATCCTAACACTTTGCGCATAGTCTCCAAAAATTCCTTCTCAAAGGATTGATCAACATACCATTTTACACGGAGTCGATAACCTGCTTTTCGAGAAGAGTCAGCTTGTAAATGAAAACCTAAAGAACCCTCAGCATCTGTAAAACCACAAAGCCAAGCATTATTAAAACCAACAAAAGTTCCAGGTCCAAGATAATTAACTGCACTGTTAGGGTATAATTTGTTAAAATTAATTAACCAATTTTGATTAAACTTAATATTTGTTTTATTAAGCAATAGTTTACCATTGAAAATATTAATTAAAAACTTAATATCACATAAAGCAGTTGCAGTATATGTAAAATAACCATCAGCTGCTAGGTTAATAGAGCCAAACCCTAATGTTTTTTTTACAAAATGTAAAACCTTAGGGTCTTTTTGACGAATTTTAAAGAAAAAGCGATTAGAGTTAGAATCAAAATAAAAACCACCATCACCCTCAGAAAAACCTATAAACCAATCATAAAAATCTTTATCTAAGACACATAAAGAGCTAGTAAGCTCTTTATTTGAGGCGCATAAAGAGCTAGTAAGCTCTCTAAGCGCCCGTGGCTCATTACTAAGTAATGAGCCTTTACGGGGCTGTTCACTTTTAAGTGAACAGCCGTGGCTTAGATACTGTACATTTAAACAAGAGCTTAAAAGAGGAGTAACCTCTTTTAAGCTCCGGGCGCTAACCTTTAAAAAAGGATAGTGCCTACTACAAAAATTTTTATAAGGAGATAAGGGGAGAAATCCCCTTATATTACTACTTAAAGTAAAGAAATAAGAAAAAGACATTCTGCGTGTAGTCTCTGAGGAACCAATATACCCGAGGGACTTATAATAAGAACCTACTGTAAATAAAAAACAGTATACACTATTGTTTCCTGCTGATTGACTCATCCGCAACATTTTACAGATATATAAAATAGCTGAGTTGAGGGTTACAAGGAGTTCATTAACAAAGATATTTGCTACTAAACTCCTTTTGAGTGTTTCCAGCATATAGCAGAATTTAATTACCACATTCTCACGAATGTGGAGACCCATTTGAGCCCATACAATGAAGCCTAAGATACTAATAGCACCCATAGCACAAATCATACCAATACTACCAAAGATTGGTTTTTGACTAAAAAAACTAATTACTTGACTAATGATACCAAAAGCAGGTAAAACAAGAATGTAGACTTCTGGATGGCCAAAGAACCAAAAAAGATGTTGGTATAAAATTAAATCACCACTTTCACAGAAATAAGCAGTGTTTAAATTACGATCGGTAAGCAACATTACTAAAGCAGCTGCTAACACAGGTACTGATAATATAACTAAAATAGCTGTAAAGACAATAGACCAAACAAATAAAGGCATTTGGGGTAATTTCATACCTGCGGCACGCATACCAGCTACAGTAACTAATAAATTAATGCTACCTAAAATAGAGCTTAATCCATTTAAATGTAAACTTAAAATAGCTAAATCAACGGAAGCACCTGAATGTTGAATGCTTAAAGGAGGGTAAGCTGTCCAACCTGTACCAGCACCTTGTTCTACTAAGGTAGATAATAATAATAAGGCTAAGGCAGGAGGATTTAACCAGAAGCTAATATTATTTAAGCGAGGGAACGCCATGTCTGGAGCCCCAATTAAGATGGGTACCAACCAATTACCGAAACCCCCAAATAAGGCTGGCATTACCATAAATAATAACATAATAATACCATGACCTGTAATAATTACGTTATAAAGTTGACCGTTTCCGGCTAACATACCTTGGCCTGGGAGACCAAGTTCTAAACGGATAAACATAGATAATGTTGTACCAATAACACCCGCAAATAAAGCTAAGGCTAAATAAAGGATACCGATATCTTTATGATTAGTTGAGTACAACCAGCGTGTAAAAAACATTTTAATAATTATTTTTTATAGAAAGCTTATTAAAATAGAACTACTGAGTACTGAGAATAGGGCTTATTACAAAGTAATAAGCCCTGGGCGCGCAAGCTAGCACTACTAGTAGTGCTTACTTGCGCGCCTTTACAAACCTTGTTTGTAGAAGGCTTATTACTTACTGAGAGCGGATGCTTAGCTCCCGTTCTCTGAAAGCTTGAAGAGTAGAACCTACTCTTCAAGCTACGGGCACGGTTCTTTTAAAAAGAACAGTTAGGCACATAAAGAGCTAGCTAGCTCTTTATGTGCCCGGGACTAATTACGGCGTAATTTGTCCTACTCTTGGCTGCTTTTATAAAAATAGGCAACGTAGGCTTAATAAACTAGTTTATTAAGCCACGGGCTAATAAAGCTATAGCTTTATTAGCCTTCCTTTTAAAAGGACATTGCGCGGAGCAGCTACCGGTGGTAGCTGCTCTTAGCCTAGAGCCCAGTAACAACCCCCGGGCACAAAAAGAGCTTTGCTCTAGGCTTGACAGCGGTTGCTGTCAAGCCAAGCAGAGTAAGCATCATTCTTAGAATGGTGCTTACTCAGCTTTTTGTGCCTAGCATAAAGAGCTAACTAGCTTTTTGTGCCTAGCATAAAGAGCTAACTAGCTCTTTATGCGCCTCTCTCAGCTCTTACCCTAGTGGTTACCCTTTTTAAACCCTATTAACTTACTTTTAAGGCGTGCGTTACTCGTTCTTTAAGTGTCTAACTAAAGCCTACTTTAAATCCATTTTTAAAAGCAGCGGGAGTTTATTAAGATCTGTTCACCCTAATCAGGCTAGAAGATTTAGATTTTTTATTATTACAAAGTATTTTTATTTATTAAGCAAACAGGTTAATAGGCAGACTCCAAGAGTCTGTCAAGCAGAGCACAACCCACTTAGTGGTTTGTGCTCAGTCAACTCTTTAGAGTTGTTTAAAGAGCGCTAGTGATCTAAACCCGCGTGAGGCCCCAAAACAAAAGGCTAAGTCTTTTAGGTCAAGGTGCTGATTACCTGAGGTAATCAGCTTTATATTACTTAATTTTATATTATTTTTTTTTTTTTATTGAATTATCACAGGACCAGGTTCCCCTAGCCCAACCTTGTTACGACTTAACACCCATTATCCTCCGCTCGCTATATATAGCCTGTAACAATAAAGCATAAACTATTTTAACAACCAAAAAACTTTAGGTGCTTGACGGGCAGTGAGTACGAGATCGATTAAAAAGGCATTAATCTTAAATAAGAATAATAACCATAACTTCACCGAGACTTGGCTGATTCTCGATTACTCGCGATTCCGCCTTAATAAATTCAGTTTCAGAATTTAATCTGGACTAAGGATGGCTTTTTTTAATTTGAATTTTTATAACCTATCCAATGTAACAAATGTGTCGCCCACTTCATAGAGGCCACGAGGACTTGTGCAGCTTTAATTGGATTAACTCTGTAACTAAACAGTTATAGAGTAAATTTACTTTTTATATAAAAAAAGTAATACATTTAAATAAAGTAATTCTTTAATAAATATGCAAAACAGCAAACTCAGCCGTGCAACGCCTTTTTAATTATTTTTTATTAGTTCTTCTTTTTAAAAACTTTTAAAGCTCCGGACTGAGAAAAGGGCTTATTACAAAGTAATAAGCCCTGGGCGTGCAAGCTAGCACTACTAGTAGTGCTTACTTGCACGCCTTTAAAGCCTAAGGCTTTGCTCTCTGCTTGGGTAAGAGCTTCTATAGAAGCTCTTACCCTATAGGGCTTATTACCCCCGTAATAAGCTCTTTATGCGCCTAACTCACAGCTTATAAGCAATGAGTGCCTACATTTATTGCCTCGACATACAGTCCGAACATTTGAGTTGTATCTCTAGTACTTTACTTGAAAAGTGTGGACCTAAAAGGCTTAGCCTTTTAGGACCCGTAAATTATTACCAAAGGTTATAAGCTTTCTACAAGCTAAAACACCTAATTAAAAACTATATTCCCACCTATACTTAAAAGCTCTGCTTAATTACATTACACCAGCTTGTGAAGGTGCACAGGGTCTCTTCGTCCAGTGATTACACTCCCGCGTCTGCACGGGAAACTCAAATTCACAGAATCCATATATGGGACAGCACAGCAATTGTTACGCCATTCATGCGGGACATCAATTAAATGTCAAGGAATTTTGCTCAGTAAATCCCTAAAGTTTCCTAAAGGGCTGGACTCTATCTTAATAACTAGTACAACTTAACACTGAGTACTGAGAGCCACAAACCTTGTTTGTAAAGGCGCGCAAGCAAGCACTACTAGTAGTGCTTGCTTGCGCGCCCAGGGCTTATTTAAGAGAGTAAAAAAGGAAAGCGTATTACATTGTAATACGCCACGGGCACATAAAGAGCAGGCTCTTTATGTGCCTCAGCTGCCTTTTTTACTCTCCGGTAGGGCTTATTACAACGTAATAAGCCCCGTGCAAATAAGAGCTTGCTCTTTATTTGCCTACCTTAAAAAGTTTACTTTTTAAGCGCCTCTAGGCTGCTTTTTATAAAAGCAGCCAAGCAGAGAGCGGCAGCTAAGCTACCGCTCTCAGTAAAGTAATAAGCCCTATTCTCTGCTTGGGTGCTTTTGAAACAAAGCACCCTAAAGCACCATTCTAAGAATGATGCTTACTCAGCTTGGCTTGACTGCAACCGCTGTCAAGCCTAGTACACCACAACTCGATTTTATTGTGGTGCTGGTTTTTTTAGAGCACTCATTTAATGAGTGCTCCGGGCAATGTCTTATTTATTTATTTAAGACTGAGCAAGCGTCCATTAAACAACTCTTTAGAGTTGTTAACCTGTTTGATGGTCGCTTGCTCTGCTTGGGTGCTTTGTTTTAGAAAATACGGAAGTATTTTTAACCTCAAAGCACCCTAGACGTTGCTTACCCATGTTTTTAATGTAATCTATTTTAAAATACTATTTTAATTTTGAGGTTGTTTTGCGGCCCGCCCCTAACCCGGTACCGTTTTATTGGCGCCTACCACCGATATAACAAAAAATTTAATTATATCGGCTTAATAATTAATCTGTTTTTTTGAGTTCGCTTAATTTTTGTACAAGTGGTTTCATTTCATTAAACCCTTCAAGATTTAAATGTTTTTTATCCCTTATATCTAAACAAAGTTGCTTAAATATAGGTAATTCAAACTTTTTTGTACTACACAAAGTGTATTTCTCAAAAAAAGGTATAATTATTTGAAGTAGATGCTCATTGTTCTTTACCCTGTAATGATAGCGGTCCCCATGATTTACAGATACAGTTCCACACTTAAAATGAGTTTTAAAAGCATGTAATAATTGTATACTCCTTTTATGTTGTACTACTGTAAATTCACCTTGTATCTGGTATCCAGATTTCATTTTATCATTACGAAAGATTGAAAAACTGAAACATCCTTCTCCATCCACAAAACCTGTGATCCAAAAGGAATTTAATTGCATTTTAAAATATATTAATTTAACTAGTTATTCCGAGCGTATAGTCTCTGAGGGTTATATTTTGTTACAAATAACTATATAGACCTAGTTTATCTATTTATTGAAAGCTTTAAGAGTAGAACCTACTCTTAAAGCTACGGCAGGGCTAATTACTGCGTAATTTGCCCCGGGCACTAAACCCTGCTAAAGGTTTTAGTGCCTAACTGTTCTTTTTAAAAGAACAGTGCCTTGTACATTTTTAATACCTTACTAAGTTGTAAAATATTAAAAGTGTACTAGACTGTCATGTTATTTAAATATTCTTCCCTGCTGATTGTCCCCATGTCTTCTTAGTTTTCACATGATTAGTAACTACCAAGAATGCTAATTAACTTAGCATTCTACTAGACAGCTTAAAAGAGTTGTTTCTACTCTTAAAGTTGTCTTAGTAATCGAGTATAAGAAGTTTTTTAAAATAATATTATTATTTTAATAATTTAGAGTATTACTAAGGGCATCTCTCTAAGGCAGAATAAACATCGTTTATTCTGCCCCGGGCTAATAAAAACTTTCGTTTTCATTAGCTAAAGAGAGATGCCCCGGGCCTTTAGCTTAAAAAAGCTAAAGGCCTAATTAAGAGGAGTTTCCAGCAAATAGCTCGGTTTCTCTTATAATTTTTTATTTATAAGAAGGCTAGCTTTTAACCTTCGAACAGTTAGAGTTACTGCTGCCGTTTGCCGAGGGCCTTTGGGCAGGCGTCAGACTATATACTTAGAGAATCTTAGCATAGTCTTGAGTTTTTGGTAAACAGTCACTGCTATCTTTTATATTATTCCCTTAATACTATTCAACCCTATTCGAATTGAATAATAAAAAAATAGGGATTCTCTTATGCCTAAGCTTAAAGAACAGTTTGCCGAGTTCCCTATACATGGTTAATTCTAGGCCTGTCAATATTATTGAAGTCCACCTGCGTTGGTTTGTAGTACGGTTATAGACGTAGCGAGGACTCGAACCTGCTTGTTTGGGGGCATGAGCCCCACGCCGATACCCTTTGGCGTTACGCCTTTTATAAAATTAATCATCTTGAAGCTTAAACCGTGTGTTTATGCGCCTAACTCATAGCTTGTAAGCCATGAGTGCCTACTTTAAAACCAGCTTATTACTGTAAGTAATAAGCTGGAGGTACTAAAAGCGATTTGTGTTTTAAAGAGGGTGGCTAGCTTATAAAAACTTAATAACTGGGCTAGCAAGACTCGAACTTGCGATCATGGGACCAAAACCCACCGCCTTACCACTTGGCTATAGCCCAAGCAAGCGTTTTTAATTTAAAAGTACTTGTAAAGCTTAAACCCTTGGGTTTAAGCTACGAGAGGGCTTATTCCGTTGTAATAAGCCCCGGGAAAGCTTATTACTTTAAGTGCCTTACATAAAGAGCTTACTAGCTTTTTATGTGCCTTCTCCCTTCTCCTTCTCCTTCTCCTTCTCCTTCTCCTTCTCCTTCTCCTTCTCCTTCTCCTTCTCCTTCTCCTTCTCCTTCTCCTTCAGGCGACTACACGATTATTAAAGCAGCTATTAATCTTTAGCCAACACGGTAAGCATGAGTTAAATAGAAAATAAAGTTCTATTTAAAAAGAAATGCTTGGTAATACCGGGATTGAACCGGTAACCTTAGGTTTATGAGACCTACGCTCTAACCAATTGAGCTAATTACCAACAATAGGCCTTTATATTAATATAAGGTTTAGTTAGGTTTGATTAGCTGTTTAACAATAAAAACAAAAGAATTTATTGTGTACTGTTGGTTAAAAGTACCCATAAGCGTACAGGAGGTTGTGCTATTAATACTTTTTTTTTTCAATAAAATAGCGTTTTTTACTGCGGCACATACTGAGCTAGTGAGCTCTTTAGGTGCCCCACGAGCGCTGTATGTGCCCCACGAGCGCTAAATACTTTAGCGCTCTACCAGCCAGTTGAAGGCTAATAAAGCATTGCTTTATTAGCCCGGGGCTTAATAAACAAGTTTATTAAGCCTTTACAGCCTACCTGGCTTGGCTTGGTAGCTTATTTAAGAGTGTAAAAGGGGCTGGAGCCCCCTTTTACACCCCGGGAGGGCTTATTACAATGTAATTTGCCCTTGGCGCATAAAAGAGCTAGCTAGCTCTTTATGTGCCTCAGCGTAATAAGTCTTACTATTGTCTATTTATTAGGTAATTATATCTTTATTAATTAATATGATATATTATATCATAACTCATGTTTATTGAGTGGCTGACCCATGATGCAAAAGGTACGTAAATTTTTATTACTGCGTTGACTAAGCTATAGTTTCATCGTTTCCATCACTGTACTGAGATTGTTTGTTGGAACATCATTGTACTCTATCTGTCACCTTGTAATTAATTATTTTTTATTTCAGACTCGCGTATTACGCACCCGTTCGCTACTCTAATTCACTCGCATGTATAAACCCTAAAAAAACGCTTTACTGCCGAGCCAGCATCAAACCCTTTTTGATATTTTTAATTATTTAAGTTTTTTTAGTACCCGTTAGCCCCTTGGGGCTAACGTTTTTTTAGTACCCGTTAGCCCCTTGGGGCTAACGTTTTTTTATTTTAAAGTGCTACAGGGGCTCCCGCCAAAGTTGCACCCACAGGCAGTAACCAATCAAGTAATGATAGTCAAAAACACTAACTAAATGTGTGTTTTATAGATTTTGCTTTAATTTGCTTATATTTTATTAACCGATTCACTTAATAAACCCTTGGACTTACGGCCATATTAATTATTTATTGTTACTAATGTCAGCATTCTCAATTCGATAGTATGTTACCATTGTGTGCATGAATCACACTATAAAGATTTTTTATTTAATGTAAAAAATAACTTTACTGTGATATATTTTAAAATCGAACGCCCTGTTATCGACAGAATTAATATATTATTTATTGAACTTAACCAAAATAAAGCATAGATTAGTCTAATTCTATATAATAGCATTAACTAAAAATAAAGTTTATATCTTTGTATAAGGCACATAAAGAGCTTATTAGCTCTTTATGTAAAGCACTAATAAGCTCTTTATGTAAAGCACTAATAAGCTCTTTATGTAAGACACTTAAAGAGCTAGTTAGCTCTTTTAGTCATAAGCTTTTACGAGGCTTATTATATTGTAATAAGCCTTTCTTATTTTTAAAATGGAGGCTTAGGCGCATAAGAAACTCAGTTTCTTATGTGCCCGTAGCGCAAGCCGCGGGTGTGCTTAGGTATCTCTAACGTTAAAAACGTTAAAACCTTTATAACCCTTCGTACAAAAAGGGCTTATATTTATATAATTGTTTAAATGATTTAAATCTAAATAAAGATAAAGATTTAAATAAATTAAGCCCGCTAGGCTTTTGCCCAAGCAGGCTTGTAGAGCGCGTGAGGCGCGCGCTCGTGGTGGTTAGATAAGTTAGGTTACGTTAACAGCCCCTGGTAGGCCTAAAAGGGTTCTTAGTTTAATAAAAGTTTTTATTAAGCTATTAAGCTAAAATTAATGCTGTTTCTAACCAACCTAAAAAAGGTAAAATTACCAAAAGATATACAAATAATATTACAGAACAAACTTGTCCTAATAAAACAGTAGCGGGCATAATTTCTTGTGCACCTACCCAAGTTAATAAAAAAACGTCAGCTACAAAAACCCAAAATAAACGCTCGTAAATTATACGGAAACGAGGGGATCCAATTTGTACTACACTAATAAAAGGTAATGCGATTAAACTAGCAAAAACTAATCCAATTCCAATAACACCCATAGCTTTATTGGGAATACTCCTTAAAATAGCATAAACCCATAAGAAATACCATTCAGGTACAATATGAGCTGGAGTGACGTATGGGTTAGCAGGAGTTAAATTATCTGGGTGACCTAAATATTCTGGATAAAAAAATACTAAAATAGCAAATACTAGAATTAAAAACAATAATGCTAATAAATCTTTGCTACCAAAATAAGGACCGAATTGAATGGTGCTGCCTTGTGTGTTAATACCTAAAGGATTAGTGCTGCCGTATTGATGTAAGGCTGCAATGTGGAAAATACTTAAGCCAGCTAAAAGGAAAGGTAAGGTATAATGGAAGCTATAAAAACGATTTAAGGTTGGGTGATCAATGGAAAAGCCTCCCCATAACCAATATACTATTTGTTTACCAATAACAGGAATAGTAGTGGCTAAACTTGTAATTACAGTAGCGCCCCAGAAGCTCATTTGACCCCATGGTAAAACATACGAATGTCAACTCTATAAATCTTTACTCTAATTTAACCGGTAAGGCTTTTTAAGTGCCTCTAGGCTGCTTTTTATAAAAGCAGCCAAGCAGAGAGCGGTAGCTAAGCTACCGCTCTCAGTAACTTAATAAGCCCCCTCCAAAAAAAGGTGCACCTCCAAAAAAAGGTGCACCTCCAAAAAAAGGTGCACCTCCAAAAAAAGGTGCACCTTCAAAGGAGGGCGCACCCCTAAACAAGTTTAGGGATGCGCCCTCGTACAGGGCCACGCTCTAGGGTGCTTTGAAACAAAGCACCCAAGAGGCAATAAACCTAAAGGTTTATTGCCCGTAGCTTTAAGAGTAGTTTCTACTCTTAAAGCTTTCAAAGCGCGGGCGCAAAGAAGGCACAAAAGCCTAAGTAGGTTTTTGTACTCTAGACTTAAAAGTGTATACTTTTAAGTCTTTACGCGACGCTCAGACCGATAAACTAGAATTGTTTCGTATTTTAAAAGTATGTACTTAAGCCCTCTAGTTATATTTAACTAGAAGAATCAAGCCTTGTATTTCTATATATTAATAGAAAAGACATGCCGACTGTACATTAAGCAAATATATAAGGGAAGCACTAAATCCTTTAGTTTGAGTTAGGAAGGCTCATTACTAAGTAATGAGCCACGGGCGCTTAAAGAGCAAGCTCTTTATGCGCCTCACATAAAACTGAGTACTGAGAGCCACAAACAAGGTTTTTGGCTCTCTGCTTGGGTGCTTTGTTTCAAAGCACCCTAAAGCACCATTCTAAGAATGATGCTTACTCTGCTTGGCTTGACTGCAACTGCTGTCAAGCCTAGAGCAAGCTCTTTTTGTGCCCGGGGTTTATTACAACGTAATAAGCCCTACCGGGGCTTAGTAATAAGCCCTACCGGGGCTTAGTAATAAGCCCTACCGGGGCTTAGTAATAAGCCCTACCGGGGCTTAGTAATAAGCCCTACCGGAGCTTATAATGGGCAAAAGCCTATTATAAGCTCTCTACTTGTTTAGAGTACCTTAAACGAAATATTTACCCACCGATGGACCAGTCTGTAGCGACCCATATTAAACATTTATTTGTTTAACTTTATAGAGCCGACGGTCTTAAAATAGAAACATATTTTTTTAACCGTTTTCATCGATGTCGCACATAACTTAAGCCCCAGACAAATAAGTTTTATTAGTCTGGGGCTTAAAATATATACTATAGATCTAATACTCAACTAAAAACTATTAGGCGCTTAAACCCCTTAAGGGGTTAAGCTTTTATATTTAAGATAATAGCATTTTTTAAACACTTTAGAGGGACTTGCATTTAAATATTTTACAATTGTTTTACGACAACATTTAAATATTTTACTAGCCGCTAAAACTGATTCATATTCAGAAACTACATTCAGTTTTAAATCTAATACAACAAGGGCTTTACCTTTAAAAAGATTATCTTTATTTTTTTGAATAAAGGCCTCTTTATAGGCAGCGTCTAAATACTTTAGTTTTGAATTAACGCTCATAAGTTGTTTAGTTTCTAAACTAAGGGTTTTACCTTTGTTTAAATTACCTATGACTTCTTTACGTATTACTGAGTAATTTAATTTCATATTAAGTTTTGTTTCTTCTGTGTGTTTATAGCCAAGAGAAGAACCCCCTTGTTGTAAAATATTATACCTAGGCTTTAATAGCTGTATATAATAAGTTTCAAGCTCTAATAACTTTAAATGTGCTTCTTTAAAGTTTTCTTTATGAACAAAACCAGGATAATACTCCAAAATATAAAAATTAAAAGACTCTAAACCATACTTGTTAATAGCACGTTGTAATATAGTACTACTTCCTGTACCATGAATACAATGATTCCTAAAACGCATGTTAATACGATTGGTAGATGCGCTACCAATATAAGCACTTATAGCGTCGTTAGTCTGAGCAACAAAACCTAAAGGTTTTGTTGCTCTGCTTGGGTGCTTTGTGTCAAAGCACCCTAGAGCTAAACTATTGTTTAAACCTAAAGTAGATTTATTGTTTAAAAGTAAATAAATACCTGACTTATGTTTATTTTCATTTAAAATCTTTACTTGAGTTTCTTTTAAATGAATATTATCATATTTTTTCACGAATTTAAAACCCTCTAAATAGTTGGCTTTCCCTAGAGGGTTAGTGTCACTAACCTCTAAGCTAGCACCCACCAAGAGGTGCCCACTCTCCGGAGCTGCCTCTAGGCTACTTTGGGACAAAGTAGCCAAGCAGAGAGCCAAAAAAGGCTGTTTAGGTTTTTGACTCTCAGTAGTGAAAAGAGACGCTCTAGAACACAAACTTTGCTTGTGTTTAAGGGCGTGTGCCCCTAAAGGGGCACACGCTCCATTAAAGCTAGATATAAAATAGTTTTCGTAATAAAAGACCCATTTTTGGCTACTAAAATAACCAATAAAGGCTGTAATAATCATTAATAATAAAATAACAACACCGGAAATCCACACAATTTCACGAGGTTGATTACCACTACTATAATACAAACCACGTAACACGTGTAAGTATACAACAGTAAAGAATAAACTAGCACCGTTGGCATGAGCATAACGTAAAATCATACCGGAAGGTACATCAACCATAAGATGTTGAACACTGGCAAAAGCATGATCTACGTGGCCGACATAATGCATTGCTAATAAAATACCGGTTACTATTTGGCTACCTAAAATTAAACCAGATAAAGATCCCCAACTCCAATTCCAGTTAAGGTTCATGGGGGTAGGATAAACACCTAAATGTGCGTTTAATAATTTTAATACTTGTACTTTATGAAATATGCGAATTTTTTATTATTAAAAGCTTAAAAGAGACTTAGTCTCTTTTAAGCTCCCAAGCCAGGTAGGCACCGCCTACCTGGCTTGGGAGCTTATTTAAGGGTGTAAAAGAGGCCGCGTCCTCTTTTACACCTCGGTAGGGCATAAAGAGCTAATTAGCTCTTTATGTGCCTACCTTAAAAAGCTAGCTTTTAAGTGCCTCTAGGTTGCTTTTAAACAATTAGTAGGGCTTATTACAACGTAATAAGCCCCGGGCGCATAAAGAGCTTGCTCTTTATGTGCCTAAATGTCCCAGCGTACTGAGAAGGCTAATAAAGCATAGCTTTATTAGCCCGTGACTTAATAAACTTGTTTTATTAAGCCTTTAAACAACTCTTTAGAGTTGTTAATCTCATTGCCTATTTTAAACAAATAGGCAATGGCTCAGCGTACTGAGCCATTGCCCGGAGCATCTACTAGGGTGCTTTGAAACAAAGCACCCTAGCAGAGCAAGCGACCATCAACGATGGAAGCTTGCTCAGTCAAATGGTAGATACTCTTACCCAAGCAGAGCGCTTTACCCCGGCAGGGTACAGAGTAAGCACCATTCTAAGAATGACGCTTACTCTGCTTGGCTTGACAGCGGTAGCTGTCAAGCCTAAGAAACCGCTCAGTATAGTAGTAAGCTTTCCGGGGGTTTATTACTTAAGTTCTTTTTTTCTTTTTAATATAATTTTTTATAACACAAATGGTTTAATGAAAAATAAAGGGGCAAACATTAAGAAAATAACACAAAAAGAAGTTAATTGATAATTAACGCCCGCATTAAAACTACTATGGGTGCGTGTGGATATAGCTATTGGTTGGGCGCTTGAATCAGAACCTGCTGGATAAATAGCTGTAGTGTTTAAGCTGGTCATGCTAAATAAACGTAATAAACGTAAATAATAGACTAATGATAAACCTGTACAGAATAATGATATTAATAAAGTACCTAAATATGGACCAGCTACTGCAGCTGTGGATACGCTATTAAAAATCCAGGCTTTACCGAAAAAGCCTGCTAATGGTGGCATACCTGCTAAGCTAATGGCAAGAATTGCAAATAAGCGTTTATCGGTATTACTCCATAATAGTAACATAGTTACTATGTAAATGGTTAGGTGTTGAAACAATGAGTGGAAACCTGCGGTTTCAACTGCCATGAGGAGAAGACCTATTTCATTAATAGTACTATAAGCAAATAATGATCGTAATGTTGGTTGGTTATAAGCACCGAAACAACCAATTATCATAGACAGCACTACAAACAATAATACAGTAAAGTCTGTCCATACTGAATGCCATGTAGATACCCAAAAACCAAATAAACTTAATTTAGGGGCTGTTGATAAATACATTAATAATTGCCTTTTAACACCACTATAAATATCAACCATCCAAATGTGTAGGGGGGCACCGCCTAATTTAAACATTAAAGCGATAAGAATTAACATTTGTGGCATAATATCCATAAAGGAATCACTGTGGCCCTCTTCAAAAAAATTGCCTGTTAAAGGGCCCCAGCTTAATGTGGTGATACCTGTGCGTAAATATAAAGCGGAAAACCAAAATAAAAGTACACCTGAGGAAAAAGCGCTTAATAATAAATATTTAATTGAAGCCTCAACACCCGCTAATGGCCTACTACCACGAGAAGTACTATATTTTAAAACCCTTGGTTGTAAACCACATAAAACTAAAAAACAAAAGTTTTGAGCTTCCAGGCAAATATAAAAACTCACTAAATCACAACTGTGAAGCATAAATATTTGACCTACAAAAGCTAATAATAATAATAATACTGATTCAAAACTTTTAAAAGATTGCATTATGATAATAGTTAATATAATTAATAAAACATCAACACCGTTATTATATGGATATGCGAAAGCGGTAGCTGCTGTTTCATATAAAGATAAAGTACTATTTGTATTAATTAAAGGAAAATCAATAGCGTAGCTTAATAATAACATTGCAGGCCACATACGACTAAAAAAATAAACATCATTTAAAGATAAATTTACCATTAAACCGCTGTTAATAGCTAAATATTGATTACTAGCTTCAGCACTGCTGGCAGGACGTGAAGAATAACTAAGGCTGAAAAGACCGTATAAGATAATTAAAATTAATCCTATACATAAAGAAAGTTCTGGTATACTGCTCCATAACATTAAACGTTAAACTTTTTTAATTATAAACTGTTAAATCTAACCCGTTCTAGGGTGCTTTGTTTCAAATAGGTCCTGTCTAAGCGTACTTAGACATAGCCCGTTGCTGTTATAGGAGAGCTTATTACGCCGTAATAAGCTCTTCTATAGATGCTTTTACCCAAGCAGAGAGCTAAAACCTTAGCTGGACTGAGTAAGCAACATTCTAAGAATGTTGCTTACTCTGCTTGGGGGTTAACAGTATAAACAGTTACCCCCCTATTAGCTGTTAATAGGGCTTAAAAGAGGGTAACCTTCTTTAAGCCCCGGGCGAGGCGCATAAAGAGCTAGTAAGCTCTTTATGCTAGGCACAAAAAGAGCTAGTAAGCTCTTTATGCTAGGCACAAAAAGAGCTAGTAAGCTCTTTATGCTAGGCACAAAAAGAGCTTTGCTCTTTTTGTGCCCGGGGTTTATTACAACGTAATAAGCCCTACCGTGGCTTATTAATTGGCCCAATTAATAAGCCTTCATATAACTTTAGTTATATGCTCCTTACCCAAGGTACTTAACTGCCAGTTTTTGACTCTAAGTACTAGCTTTTTATTGCCTCCCTTTACAAGCAATAAGTATTAGGCTTATTGCTAGCTTGGCTTAATAGCTAAAGGTTTAAGCCATAGGTTTAAGTCCTAACCAAAAAATACCTATCATTAAAGGTAAAACCATCGCATATTCTAAACGACTTAATTCTGATACATATAAAGATTTTGAAGTATTATAACCGTGAATGATCCTATTAAATGCCCAAAAGGATGCCACGGTTCCTAATACTTGACAAATACAGAACACATATGCATACAAAGAGTGTACACTAAATATGCTTGTTAAGCATAAAAATTCAGCAATGAAATTAGGGAATAAAGGAAAACTTAAATTAGCTAATGTACATAAGAAAAAAAATATACTAAATACAGGCATATGTGCACCCAAACCTGTAAAATATAATACAAATTTTGTATGATAGCGGTCATATAATAAACCAACTAATAAAAATAAACAAGGTGATACTAAACCGTGTGCTACCATCATAAAAGTAGCGTTATAAGCTGAGTATTCACTCATACTAAAAATAGCTAATGTAATCATAGCCATATGTCCAATAGACGAATAAGCTACGATTTTTTTAAGATCTATTTGACGAATAGTGCTAAGAGTAGTAAACAAAAAGGAAGCTAAGCACATACAACAAACTAGTGGGAAAATAGCTGCTGTAAATGTGGGCAAAATAGGTATCATAAAGCGAATAAAACCAATGCCACCCAATTTTAATAAGACACCAGCTAATAAAACGCTACCTGCTGTAGGTGCTGCTACGTGAGCTTCAGGTAACCATAAATGCACAGGCATTAAAGGGATTTTAACTGCAAAAACTAAAAATAAACCCCAGCCTAATATTAATTGACGCTCTGGTAATGATAACCATACATTTGACCCTTCAATTAAACTAGTTGGGGCATTAAAGTTACACATTAAGTATAATAAAGATGTAGATCCGCCTAAGGCATATAATACAAATATAATGGGTAGCAATACTAAAGAACCTGCCATTGTATATAATACGATTTTATATGCGGCTTCAATATTACCGTAAGGTGTACGACCAATTAATAAGAATAATAAAATTAAAGAAGCTTCAAATAAAACATAAAAACCTAGAAGATCTAGTACATTTAATGCACCATAAATGACAATTTCTAATAAAAGAAATGTAATGTATCCTTTAAAAGTTCGCATCAACATTATACATATAGGGAATAAAGCTGTTGTTAAAATGGTTAAACTTAAAGAAACACTATCAATACCAAAGCTTAAATGTAAACGTTCTAATGTAACTACCATTTGAAGACTATGGCCTATTGCATCAAAAGAGGCCCATAAATATAAGGACCAAATTAATGGAACCATTGTTACAAATAAACAATAGCTTTTAGTAATTGATAAATAACGCCCATTTTCATTACTCGATCCCGAAGGTATAATAAAAGCTACCATGGTTAAAATAATCAAAACCACTAATAAAGACACCACGGTGTTATTAGGGTTTAATAGAAAAGATAAATAAGAAGTCATTTATAATTATAAGCTGTACTGTACCGTTGACTACTGAGAATAGGGCTTATTTAAATGGTTTTTTCAAGAAGTGGTAAGGTTTTGCGGGGATCATCGCATTAAACCGCATGTTCCACCGCATATATCGATCTCCGTCTATTGCTTTGACTTGTAGCGTAGCCGCCGTGTCATCAGGTGACCCTATTATATAAGGCTATTGACGGTCCGAACTACACGGGTATCTAATCCGTTTTGATCCTCGGACTTCCGTGTTTAAACTTTAGTTATATTTAGACGTGCGCCTACGCCGTTGGCATTCCTTCTCATATTCATTTATTGAACTAATACTTGAGAAATTCTCACGTCTTTGTTTAAAGTTATTAGAGCTTAATCCCAGCGGGATTAAGCTTAGTGCACAAGCCTCTAAAGAGGCTTGTGCTCAATAACTTTATTTAATTAACCATATACGTTGCCACACGCTGTAAACCTAATCAAGAGGCAGTAAGCTAGCCCCATATGTGTTCCCGCGGCTGCTGGCACATAATTGGCCGGGGCTTTACTCTTTAGATCTGGATCCGAAGTTCTTTCTATTGTCCAAAATTCACTACTGCTGCCAAGATTAACTTGTATGGCCCTTGTTTCAGTGCCATTGTGAACTATCACCGTTAAGATAGAATATGGATAAGACATGGGCAGCTGCACTAACACTGTCTTCAGCCCATCTATCAAACCCAACGCGAGTCCCCAAGAACTCTCTAAATCAGAGCTTTTATTGGTCTATTTAATTATTTTATTTAGTTACTACTGAGAATAGGACTTATTACAAAGTAATAAGTCCTGGGTGCTAAAATAGCACTACCTGTAGTGCTTACTTATGCGCCTTTAAAAAAAGGCAGTTAAGCCCCTTAGGTAAGGCTCCTATTACTCAAGTTCTATGAAGGCTTATTAATTGGGCCAATTAATAAGCCTCGGTAGGGCTTATTACGTTGTAATAAACCCCGGGCACAAAAAGAGCAAAGCTCTTTTTGTGCCTAGCATAAAGAGCTTATTAGCTCTTTTTGTGCCTAGCATAAAGAGCTTATTAGCTCTTTTTGTGCCTAGCATAAAGAGCTTATTAGCTCTTTATGCGCCTCGCCCGGGGCTTAAAGAAGGTTACCCTCTTTTAAGCCCTTTTAACAGCTAATAGGGGGGTAACTGTTTATACTGTTAACCCCCAAGCAGAGTAAGCAACATTCTTAGAATGTTGCTTACTCAGTCCAGCTAAGATTTAGCTTAATAAACAGGTTTATTAAGCCTTTAAACAACTCTAAAGAGTTGTTAATCTCATTGCCTATTTTAAAAAAATAGGCAATGGCTCAGCGTACTGAGCCATTGCCCGGAGCATCTACTAGGGCGCTTTGAAACAAATAGTAGGGCTTATTACAACGTAATAAGCCCCGGGCGCATAAAGAGCTTGCTCTTTATGTGCCTAAATGTCCCAGCGTACTGAGAAGGCTAATAAAGCATAGCTTTATTAGCCCGTGACTTAATAAACTTGCTTTATTAGCCCGTGACTTAATAAACTTGCTTTATTAGCCCGTGACTTAATAAACTTGCTTTATTAGCCCGTGACTTAATAAACTTGTTTTATTAAGCCCGTGACTTAATAAACTAGTTTTATTAAGCCTTTAAACAACTCTAAAGAGTTGTTACTCTCATTGCCTATTTTAAACAAATAGGCAATGGCTCAGCGTACTGAGCCATTGCCCGGAGCATCTACTAGGGTGCTTTGAAACAAAGCACCCAAGCAGAGCAAACGATCATCAAAGCTGGACGCTTGCTCAGTCAAATGGTTGATGCTCTTACCCAAGCAGAGCGCTTTACCCCGGCAGGGTACAGAGTAAGCACCATTCTAAGAATGATGCTTACTCTGCTTGGCTTGACAGCGATAGCTGTCAAGCCTAAGAAGCCGCTCAGTAGCGTAATAAGCTTTTACAGATCTTATGATTTTAGCTCTAACCCTCTAGGGTGCTTTTTTTAAAGCACCCAAGCATACTTCTTTGAAGTATGCTTACTCAGTATGTTAAGTTAAAGTTTTACAGGTTAATTTTGTGATTAAAATTTTGTAACCTTTGTAAGTTTATTTAATTAAATCACTTACAAGTTCGTTTACGTTAACGTAAAAATAAGGAGTTAAATACCTATATATTATAAACGTAGCTTCTTTGCTATGCGTTTTAAGACAACAAATAAACCAGAGGTTTAGGGGTTACTGGTCCTTTCGTACTCGTACCCCTTGATATCTAACAACTCAACTATAAAATTTATATAGTTTTAAGTAAACACGGATAGAAACCGAACTGTCTCACGCATCTGTTAATCTTTAGTTAGATTAACTTATCTTCCGCTTTCGCAGAAGGATGGACTATATCTTCATCCTTTAATGGTTTTTAAAGGAGTTAACGTTTTATACTTTTTTACTCACAAAAAAGTATCCCATTAGGGTAAGAGCTTCTATAGAAGCTCTTACCCAAGCAGAGAGCAAAAGCCTTAGGCTTTTGTCTCTCAGTTCCTCAAATAATATAAACCCCCCCTGGGTGCCTATTTCTTAATTTTTAAGGTAATGAAGTCTCTACGGGGATGACAATAAAATTATTTAACCTTTAGTGTTTAGGCTAAAATATCAGGTATTTTAACCTCTAGCTTTTCTTTTTTAAGAGGCTGAGCGACGTGTGCTTGCACACGCGCTCTGCTTGGGTGCTTTGAAACAAAGCACCCTAAAAGGCTTGATTCTACAACTTGTGCAGTCACTTTTCGTGTTTTTGAATCGTTTAAAGAAGCAACATGATCCACCAAATGTGCAAGTTCTATAAACTTGGTAGGTGAACCCTTAGCTAAAGGTAATTGTTCAATAATAGTTAAAACTAAATTCGCCTGTTTTTGTTTAATTCTTAAACAGGGTTGTATAGCCTTTAAAAAAGTATATACATTCTTAGGCTCTGTTATAATATAATCGCACAGTGCTCCACGCTCGCGTATATAGCCAACTCCAACAATTTCTTTTAATTTGTCTAAATAAATACGTCGTTTTAAAAGTTGTGTGAATTGAATAGTTAAACGAATTTGAAACCCCATCTTATAATCAGACCTTGTAATTAATTGCGCCATAATGCAGCCATCACCGTCTAAAAAGCCTGCAATATATAATAAGTCGTGTAAAGAAATTTTATTCATTTTTTATTTATTTAAAGTTTTAACTATTTAGAGCTGACTACACTTGGCAGGGTAGTCAGCTCCGGGCCGCAAAGATACTTTTTTTAAGCCATAAAAGAGTGTTAACTCTTTTATGGCTAACCTGTTTGCGGCCTAAACTATCTTTATTGAAATCTTCCCTCGGTATTGCCATATATTTAACAGTTCTTTATAAATATAAGGTTTCACCGATTTCAGTTAATGCTAGTACTATATTGCTATAGTACAACGCCTCAGCCTTTTGGCCGACGTTCTGAACTCAGATCACGTACCGCTTTAGTGGGCGAACAGCCCAACCCTCAAGACCTTGTGCAGCCTTAGGACGCGATGATCCAACATCGAGGTGCCGAACGCGCGCGTCGATAGGTACTCTAGGCGCACACTAGCCTGTTCAAATATGTTAATATGTAGCGAGTTTACCACTACCTTCTTATAATTTCCTATAAGTTCAGACTATGTCATCTACTTTTATAAAAATGAGTTATAGCTGTGCGCAATTACAAAGCACACTACTTTAATGGCTGCCGACCCACCCTTTAATGTATCAGCTCCCACTTGACAGCCTATTTCCTAACCCCTGATACATTTAAAACTAGTTAAAGAATTAATCTTTATTTTTAAGGCTTATTACTTACAAGTAATAAGCCCCGGGCACTTCAAAAAGTCTACTGGCTTTTTAAGTGCTTCACCTAATAAAGCTTTATTAACATTGTACTTACAAAGTTGAAAAAAGCTACCACAAACTTGATTGTAAATAATAGCTGACATTTTACCATACCTGCTTTTGTTACTTCTTGCTGTGGGTAATTTATATAACATTGAAGGATGAATATAAGGGCCTACTTTAGTAATAAAGGAATCAAAATCTTTAATGCGAATCCACCATTGATTTTTGCCTTTATCAGCTACTAATGTTACAGTCCACCCATAACGATTAATTAAGGCTTCTTGTAAATTTTTAACACTTTCGTGATCAAACCCTTGTGTATAAAGGCCTATAGCTTTACTGTGACCCTTATAATCAGCTTTACCTCCATCACCACAAAACCAATAAGCTAAAGTAATAGGGTGTAAATAACGTTCTATATTTCCTGGTACTATTTTAGTATTAGTCTTATTATATAGAAAAGCAAATAAAGAAGCAAAAACAGGTAAAGTCATTGTTTGAAAAGACAACATGTCGCAGCGAGAAATACAAACAATTTTAGCTGTAGTAAGCAAACACCATTCAGGAAGTAATTCATTTATTAAATGCTCGATAAAAACATTATGTCGAATTGTTTGTTGTAGTTTAATACGCCCAGCCTTTTTAGAGGCATTTAGTGATAAGGAGGCATCACTTAGTAATAAACCTACAATTGCATAAAATTGAAATGGAGTTAAAGAGCATTTTTCTTGTAAAGCCTTTACAAGCATATTATAATTTTTACTGTTGGGTTTTAACCCAGTGCCTGTTTGATGTGCTAATTCAAGTTGTAGTAGAATTACATCGGTGCGTTTAAGATTAGCCTGTTTAAACGAGTTATATTGTAAAGATAAACTTAATTGCATCTTAAATCATTTTTATAAAAGTAGTCGGGCGCTCTTGGAGGGATTATTGATTGATTTTCTCACCCTCTAGTCGTTGAACGTTCATGCTTACTCTATAATAGTTTGAATTATTATAGTAATCTTTAGCACGCTTCGCTGCAAGTTGGCATATTATTAAATACAAACCCTTAAGGGCTTACCCAATTAATAACTTAGCTTTCTTGTTTAGTCAGCCCGGCTTAGTGGGGCGCATAAATAGCTTACTAGCTATTTATGCGCCCCACTAAGCCGGGCCAATTAAAATTTAATTAATATTCTTAATATAAATCAATTCACCCGATTTATAAACCATAGTTACCTATGGAAGGGACAACTTACTTTATCCCTGGCGTACCTTTTGTCCGTTGTTCACTATTCTAATTCTACGCCACGTGAGCATATAAATGAATAGTGGGTCATTACTACCTGCTTATATTTTTAATAAATATTTACATCTGCTTGAATTGTGATTCTTACAGTTAAGCTTATTTATCCAGTTAAGGGTGATCTAAGCCTTTGTTTGCTCGCGTTACTTTTTAACGAGCCTCCGCCCCAGAAAAACAACTGTATGTAAAAAATATAAATAACAGAGTCACTAGTGGTATTAATTAATTATTAAAGAGTATGATTGAGTGTCGTGTGCTTTGCACACGCACTCTGCTTTGTTTCAAAGCACCCTAAAAGCTTAAACCCCTGGCTTTAAACAATTAGAAAGCTTATTGAAAGCTTTAAGAGTAGAACCTACTCTTAAAGCTACGGGCTCTGTTCTTTTTAAAGAACAGCGCCTCCTGTTAAAAGCAGATGCCCAAAGGGCTTATGCAACGGTAGGGCGCTAAAAGAGCTTAGCTCTTTTAGCGCCTAACCTAAGAAAATCTTATTAAGCTTTTTACATTATTTATAACCTAAAGCTTTAAACTAAAATAAGTCACCAAGCCAAGCAGGCGAAGGCTAATAAAGCATTGCTTTATTAGCCCGTGGCTTAATAAACTTGTTTATTAAGCCTTTACCTGCCTGGCTGGTAGAGCGCTAAATAATTAAGCGCTCAGGGGGTGCTAAAATCTTGAGCGGCCTACTAGACCGCAAGTCCTCCTGACAAGAGGATTTGGAGATGTAACCAGCTAAACATCTAAGTTTTTTTAACATTACTCCCCCATAGAAACTAAAAAGCTGCTTACGCAGTCCCCAGAAGAACAGCGCTTTAAGCGGTTAATTAGCGAGTATTGGCCAATACTAAAGCACCAAATAAAGCTACGGTTAATACTAAACTATTTAATATTAATAAGTCCGCATAGCGTACATAAAAAGCGTGTCCAACATAAGTCAATGATTCTAAAGTTGGAATAAAACCCGCTACCGACACTGCAGGGGTATTGCTTTTGGTTGTAACTAAGCCAGACCATAAAGCACCAAAGTCACTAAAAAAACCTTTGGTAATACCTAAAAACCCAAATAAAGCTAAAGTACTCCAACCGCGTTGGTATGCCCTTAACTCAGCTGAGGGTATTTCTAAAAGCATAATTACAAACAAGAAAAGTACAGCTAAAGCACCCACGTAAACTAACATGTTAACTAAAGCTAAAAACTCAAAACCTAACATTAATAAGACTACAGAGGTATTAATGAAAAGCATTACAGCGAACATAAGTGCCATAAAAGGACTGCGAGTCCAGCTAACGCTTATTGCTAATAAAGCGCTATGAAAAATACAAGATAAAAAGAAAATACTCATTTTTAATAATTAAGTAACAACCCTCTACAAAAGCTTATGACTAAATCGAATATGCTATGGGAAGGCTTATTAAGCTGAGGCCCTTAAAAAGCAAGCTTTTTAATGTAGGCAAATAAAGAGCCTGCTCTTTATTTGCCCGGGGCTTATTACACGTAATAAGCCCTAACGGAGAGTAAAAAAGGCTACAGAGGCACGCTCTAAGCCCGCTTAGAGCGTTAGGCACATAAAGAGCAGGCTCTTTATGTAACCGGAGCGAATTACGGCGTAATAAGCCCTACCGTAGCGTATTACGGCTTAATAAGCCCTACCGTAGCGTATTACAATGTAATACGCTTTCCTTTTTAACTCTCTTAAATACACCCCGGGCACAAAAAGAGCCATGCACTTTTTGTGCCTAACTTAAAGAGTTTATAGTCTTTTTAGTGCCTTAAGGGATAATCAATAAATAGACAATAGCCTTAAACGCTGTTTAAGGCTATTGTCTATTTTTATGGCCTATTATAAAGTCGGGGCGCAAAATTTATTTAGTGGGCAGCTAGCCCACTAAAAAAACGGGGCTTTTTTGAGTGTAAGGCACTTAAAGAGCTAGTTAGCTCTTTAAGTGCCCGTAGCTTATTACATCCACGAGCGCTTAAGCAGACTTGACAGCTTAAGCGCTCTACTAGCACGAAAGTTTACACTTTCGAGCTTAGTAATAAGCTTTTCTAGTGTTTGTTTTTTAAAACCATAACAAAAGTAAACTAAATGTTTAAAAGTAAATACAAGGTGCATACGAATTCGCTATATAGTCATTAATTTTAAATTATTTTTTTAGAAGGCTTAAAAGAGGTATAATCTCTTTTAAGCCCTGGTCCCGTAAGAACCATTGTTTTTGTACGGTAGGCGCACCAAGAGCTAGCTCTTGATGCTAGGCAAATAAAGAACTAGTTCTTTATTTGCCCGGGGCTTATTACAACGTAATAAGCCCAACCGGGGCTTAATAAGCTGTAATAAGCCCTTCTCAGGTATAGTCGCGTACTTGCCGTTAACTAGCATTAATTTACTTTAAGCCCACCTAGCCAGTAGGCACTGCCTGCCTACTGGCTAGTTGGGCGCTAAAGGATTTAGCGCACGTGGAACTAGTTTTTAATTGTTTTTTTTTTCTTATGAATGTTTTTGGGGACTTTAGCTACACTTGAGGGCTATTTCCCTCACGACGTTTGACCTTCCCGCCAAACGTCTGCTTAGTTAAACTAGATCAGTTAATATTCACATAATAATGCTATCTTTGAACTGTCATAATAAACCACGATACCTAAATATCTATCACAGGGAACCAGCTATCACTGAACTTGATTGGCCTTTCACCCCTTGTTATAAATCTTCAGAGTCTTTTGCTACAGACACCTGTTTAGTCATGCTAATGCATACTTGTTTATAACAAGCTCGTATCAGTATCGGGTCCAATAAACATGATTGAATTATGTTTTCGCTACTTAAAAGCTTAAGTAGGTGTCTCTAGAAGGCTGCTTTGAACCAAGTAGGCAACGAAGGCTTAATAAACAAGTTTATTAAGCCTTCATTGCCCGGAGCATCTATAGAAGGGCTTATTAAACTAGTTTATTAAGCCTTTAAACAACTCTAAAGAGTTGTTAATCTCATTGCCCGGAGCTTCTATAGAAGGGCTTATTACGTCGTAATAAGCCCCGGGCGCTACAAGAGCTAGCTCTTGTAGCGCCTTACATAAAAGAGTTAAACTTTTTTATGGCTAACCCCTAAAGGTAGAAGCTCTTATCCAAGCAGAGCGCCAAAACTTAAAGGTATTTGTGCCCGTGGCTTATTACGTCGTAATAAGCCTTCCGAAACGGTTAAATGTTTTTTTTTTCTGTCAGTGAGCTTCAGTAAATTCATAAGTTAGTTAAAAACTATTATATAATCCCGGACATATGTGAGTGGGGTGTATTAAACATGTGAGCTGCTACGCTTTCATTATAGGGTGACTGCTTCCAAGCCAATCTTCATGTTATTGCTATACAACCCACCTTATTAATTATTTTTTTTTACTTTAAAGCCCTAAAAGACTTTGGTTTTAGGGCCTCTAGGCTGCTTTTTATAAAAGCAGCCAAGCAGAGAGCGGACTGAGAGACAAAAGCCTAAGGCTTTTGCTCTCTGCTTGGGTAAGAGCTTCTATAGAAGCTCTTACCCTATAGGGCTTATTACATTGTAATAAGCCCGGGCGCTCTCAGTCCAAGTAAAAAGGGCTTTAAAAAATAAAGCATTGATTCTTTTAATTCTATATAATAGCATTAACTAAAAATAAAGTTTATAACATAAACCTTAATAAAGCCTTTAGTTTTACAATATATTGAGTTTAATAGGCGGACTCCACTTTGTGGTCTTAGGAAAAAAGAGATCATTCTTAAAGCTTGCTCCCGTCCCGTTTTTAGCTATATAATACACCAAAAAACACTGTGGTGTAAGTAATAAAGCACAATTCTTCAATAGCGCTTAATGGCCCTTTTAGGGCGGGCAACCCCTTAAAGAGCTCATGAGCTTTTTTAGTTTTAGTTAGGCACATAAAGAAAGGCAATAAATAAAGGCAATAAATAAAGGCAATAAATAAAGGCAATAAATAGGCAGTTAAGCTCTAGGGTGCATTGAAACAAAGCACCCTAGAGCTTAACTGCTAACCAGCTTTAGTTTCTTTTTAGGAAGGCTCATTACTTAGTAATGAGCCACGGGCGCTTAAAGAGCAAGCTCTTTATGCGCCTCACATAAAGAGCTTTGCTCTAGGCTTGACTGCGGTTGCAGTCAAGCCAAGCAGAGTACTGAGAGCCAAAAACCTTGTTTGTGGCCCTCTAGGCTGACTCGGAACGAGTCAGCCAAGCAAAGCGCGTCGCGCTTAGTAGTACTCAGTTTTTTGTGCCCGGGGCTAATTACGGCGTAATTAGTCCTACCGTAGCTTTAAGAGTTGTTTCTCCTCTTAAAGCTTTCAAAGCTCTTTATGCGCCTCGCCTGTGAAAACTTAAATTTTTTTTAGAATGATATTGAAGTTAGCATATAATTTTAACTATTTATAAACAATTTAATACACGCTTTTTAGTAAGGCTTAAAAACTGAGCGACGTGTGCCTGCACACGCGCTCTTAAAGCTACGGGCAATAAACCTTTAGCAGGTTAGCAGTTAAGCTCTAGGGTGCTTTGTTTCAATGCACCCTAGAGCTTAACTGCCTATTTATTGCCTCTCGGGTGCTTTGAAACAAAGCACCATAGAGGGGGCACTAAATATACAAAGTTTATTTAGTTAGGCACTTAAAGTAATAAGCTTTTACGGGGCTTATAACGTTGTAATAAGCCCTATAGGGTGCTTTTTTAAAGCACCCAAGCAGAGTAAGCGTCCATCAAACAGGTTAACAACACTAAAGAGTTGTTTAAAGGAAGCTTACTCAGTCCCTGGTATTTTAATTGTTGCGCATTTGTGGTACTATAAATAAACCTTTATCACCCGCAGCCCAAGAAATACGGCCCCAATCTAAAACCATATTAACAATAGTGCGCGCATATAATTGATCAAATCCCCAGCGTGTAGCTGAAAAGCGTAATAAATATAATTGTTTGCTGCTACCGGGGGCCAAGGCTGTAGCCGATAGAGCACCAGCTATAACTAAACCAAAGGGTAATGTTTTAACACCCCAAGGGATAAATAATAAAATACCTGATAATAAAGAAGTGCCTACCCAAATTTTTAAAATAATATCGAAAATAAGTATAGTCATTGCAACAATTAACAATGGGTTTGTTTTTCCGCCGTGTGGTACTTCTCCATGATGTACTGAAACATGGTTTAATGGACCAGAGAAATCATACATAAACGATTGAAAAAACAATTTTGCAGTATAGCAAGAAGTGATTAATGCTGTAATGTATAGTAAAGTGTGGGCATAATAAGCAACAGCTAAGCTACCTCCGTTAAAGAAAGAATATGATAAATTTAAAATAGCTTCTTTAGAATAAAAACCTGAGGTTTCAGGAAATCCCACTAAACTTAGACAACCTACTAAAAGGGTTAAAAAGCAGAAAATGGAACAGTGGGAGACAGATAAACCTCCGTAACGTGCCATGTGTTGATTGCCACTGGTGGACATGATAATAACACCTGCCGCCAAAAACAATGCAGCTTTAAAGCTAGCGTGAGTCATTAAATGTGTCATACTAGCTTCGGCACCGAAATCGCCTAAGCCTACACTCACCATCATATCGAATAAACCTCTATATTTTCATATAAAGCCGGACTCTATCTTCACCTTAATAAATAGAAAATAGGCTTGACTGCAACCGCTGTCAAGCCAAGCAGAGTAAGCATCGTTCTCAGAACGTTGCTTACTCAGTCTTTTATTAAGGGCGTCGCGTATAGTCTCTGAGGATCCTACTAAATATAGATGCTTTTAAGCTTTAAAATAGGCTGTTAAGGGCGCTAAAAAACCAGAGGCTTTTTTAAGCCCCCTTAACAGCTAACCTGAAGGAATTTACGCAGCCAAGCCTGGTAGGCTATACTTTCCTGGCTGGTCGAACGGCAGCGCTCCAAAAATGGAGCGCACCTAAAATGGAGCGCACCTAAAATGGAGCGCACCTAAAATGGAGCGCACCTAAAATGAAGCGCACCTAAAATGGAGCACTCCATTATTGGAGCACGTGCTTACGTAGATCATATATTTTTGGTTTCCTGCTGATTGCCCATTGTAACATCTTTAAAATTTTCACTTAATATACTTAAGTATTTAAAGCTTTAGGGGGTCCCAGCATACGGCGACGTTTTATATCCCCGACTCACGTCTATCTAGCAGTGCTAGATAATTGAACTCACACTGTGAGTCCAAAGAGGTAGGGCATATGATTATACCCTTAAATTTATATTTTAATAAGAAATCTTAGATTACTAGTTTTTTTTACTTTTAATTAACCAAATATGTGTGATTTCTTTATACTCACATTTAAATGGTTTATTGTTATCTATTTTACGTTGAACTTCACTGAGGGTTATATTTAATAAACGGGCCATAGATCGAATAGATTCAAAACTAACTATAAATTCTTTAGTTACAAAATCATAACAGTATAGAGGTTTTTTGTGTGCTCCTTTTCTAAGGCTTAATAAACTTTAGTTTATTAAGCCCCAGGCGCATAAAACCTAGGGTTTATGCGCTAGATGATTTTCAATCTCTATTTCAGTTTGTTTTCGACCTGTTAAAGTATCCCTAATTTTATCCTTAGTTGCTTGGCTTTTTGCCACTCCAAAAGAAGGATGGTTTGGCCCTACAAATGGATTTAAAATATCAGCTACATTATAACTAGGTTTTATTAATTTAGCGAAATAATCTTCGCGTACAAGTAATAATTGACGATCCGCCACTAAAACCCCTTTAGGGTTTGTATGTGTAGAATCTAAAACTTCTAAAACATATAGGCTAAAATTATCAAATCCATGTAATAATAAAGCGGCACATATAGGCATTTTATCCTTATTTTTATTTAAATAATAAGTATCAAAATAATTTTTCAACCGTGATTTAAAGTTAATAGTGCTACCTACGTAACATTTATTATTTTTTTTATTTTGAAAGAGATAAATAACCCCTTTACCGCTATAATCCCGTTTAATTTCATACCTTTTTACAGGACTTAAATCCTCCCATTTTTCAACGTATGCAAACTTCTCCAAATAATCTAAGGCCACTAGGCTAGATTCTAGCGGGCTAGCAGAGCTCCAAAAAGATTTTTGGAGCTCAGACTTTGCAAAGCTCACTGGGTTTGTGCCAAGCGCATAAGCTTTTAAAAGCTTATGCGCCTCACACTCTAAAAGTGGCTGCCTATAGCCTATACGCGCACTAAAACACAACCCTTGGTTGTGTTTAAGGGCGCGTGCTCCAAAAGAGGCACGCGCTTCGCTTGGGTTAGATAAATAAGTATTAAGTATAAACCCCTGGGGTACTTTGCTACAAATAGTAGGGCAAATGACTACTTCATTTGCCCTACCGGAACAGCTACCCCCGGTAGCTGCTCTTACCCAAGCAGGGAGCAAAAATAGGCCGTTAAGCCTATTTTTGGCTCTCAGATTATTAAAATATAAATTTAAGGTCTTTTTTTGTGTATACCCTAATTGACTGCAGGTACTAAAGGCAATAACGCGTTTAAGGTCTGCTTGAAAGAATCCAAAAACACCTGCCATAAAAGCGGTTAAACAACCTACTAAAATAACTAGATCTGAGCCAGCCATAAAAGGGCCTAAACGTACCATTAAATAGATACCTGCTGTTACTAGGGTAGCTGCATGAATTAAAGCGGATACTGGTGTGGGACCTTCCATTGCGTCCGCTAGCCAGACATGGAATAATATTTGAGCTGATTTACCCATAGCGCCAATCAAAACGCTAATAACTATAAACATGCTAATGGATGATGTTTCGTTTAATAAAACAAGATCATACTCTAAACAACCTGTGTAATACCAAATCCATAAAACGCCCCATAATAACATACCATCACTAACACGATTTACTAAGATAGCTTTTTGTGCACTTTTTACAGCAGCTAAACGATGGGAATAATAACCGATTAATAAATAAGAACATACACCAATCTATAAGTATATTTTATAAATATATAGATATCCCGACTGTGCATTAAACACCTTTACTTATATATAAAGAATATATTAGTCTTTAGGTATCCATGAGTGACCCAGTCTGTCGCGATTGATATTATAACAACCGACGATCTTGATTAAAACTAATATTCATAATCTTTGATCGTTTTCACTCACATTGCTTTTAACTAACTGTGCTTGTATAGTTAATATGGAATCCCGTCGGTTCCATATATTTGGTAATATTATTTTATAAAATAAAATAAAAATTAAAATAAAAATCCCCTTATGAGAACATAAATAATATGGTTTTGATATTTACTTTTTAATAAAAAATAGGCTGTTAAGCTAGGCAAATAAAGAACAAGTTCTTTATTTAAGGCACTTTAAGAGCTAGTTAGCTCTTAAAGTTAGGCACAACAAGCACTTCCTTAAACACAACCCTGGGTTGTGTTCTAGAGCGTTAGGACTAATTACTAAGCAGTCTAGCCTTAAAGCTTTAGTGCTTAGTAATTAGCCCTACACTGGGCGCTAAAAAACCAGAGGTTTTTTTAAGCCTGCTCTTTATTAAACCAAATAAAACTTGACATTAAACCATTTAATACATACACTAGAAGTTTTTTACTGTTTAACGTGACGAAATTTATATAAACAAGATTCTTTAAGATAAGGGCTAATTATTGTTTTTAAAGATGCTGAGGACCTTTTCCAAATTCGAATATATGTTTGTCCTTTAGAACCTTCATTTTGAATAGTAGCCTTTAACCCAAAGATTTTACCTAATAAATCACATAATAATAAGTTTTCTTCTTTTGTAAAAGAATGACTAGCCAACCTAAAACCTCCGTCAACCATACCAGACCCATCACCCATAACCCAAATAGCTAAACTAAGAGGTGTTAGATATTTCTCAATATCTAAAGGTAAAACTTTAACACCCTTAACATACCAAGCATTATAAAAAGGCAGTAAACTATGAAAAGTAAATGACCTTATTTGATAATAAGGTTTAGCTGTAGGCCTATTTGTACGTACTAAAGGTTTATCTGGTAAAGTATCTAAAGCTACATAACCTAATAAAAACAAGGTTTTTTTATACCATTCTGCTACATCTTTAAATTTTTCAATTAAAGATATACCCAAACGAGCACCTTCTCCATGTTTTTCTAACCAACCATCACCTAATAGAAAACCCACTAAAATTTCATTAAATAACTTTGTATGGGGCCCTATACGATGATACGCGGGGATGTGACTAGTATAAAAAGTATTTTTCTGTTTCAAACCACACGCTTTTAATAGCGAGTGATCAGGGGCATCTAGAGCAGGTAGCACCTTTAAGCCAAATTTAAATAGCTTTACAGTCGATCCCCTAGTGGTTAGTTTTAAGATTAATAATGTAGCTAAACTAGGGTCTAAGTTGCTTATATTATCGCCACAAACGTAAACTGATGTGCACCCGGGGTTTATTACCAAGTAATAAAACCTACTAAAGAATTTATAAATGCCACTAAGGCCTGGTGTTTGTTGACCTTCCCAACCCACTAGCATAACCAATAAATTATCGCCGCAAACATAAACTAGCATAAAAAAAGTAAATAAAGATAAGTATGACATAAATAGAGATAAATGGGGGTCACTACGCATATAAACAACTGCATAAATATGGACGGCTAGGCTAACACTAGTTACTGTAAATAACATGTGCGCTGTTAATAAATCATAATAAAAAATCCAAGAAACGGTGACAGTTCCTACTTCAAACCAAGGTCCAAATAAATCAAGCCAAACAGGGGCGGAGCCTATATAAAGATCAATCCAAATTAAAGCACTGCTGATGAAAGCAATAGTTAAACTTAAGAGTGAGAAAACAGCCACACCACGATGACCCAAGTTTCGTGATACCATTGGTAAAGCACCTGAAAAAACGCAACTCATAAGAGTTGCTAATAGTGGTATTAAGTACATTAATATATTTTATTTTTAAATACTGTGCACAATCCCTTTGCAAGACTGAGTACTGAGAATAAGGCTTATTTAAGAGAGTTAAAAAGGAAAGCGTATTACATTGTAATACGCTACGGTAGGGCTTATTACGCCGTAATACGCTACGGTAGGGCTTATTACGCCGTAATAAGCCCCGGGCACATAAAGAGCAGACTCTTTATGTGCCTAACGCTCTAAGCGGGCTTAGATCGTGCCTCTGTAGCCTTTTTTTTTTTACTCTCCGTTAGGGCTTATTACGTTGTAATAAGCCCCGGGCAAATAAAGAGCTGGCTCTTTATTTGCCTACATTAAAAAGCTTGCTTTTTAAGGGCCTCAAAGTAATAAGCCCTGGGCGCGCAAGCTAGCACTACTAGCTTGCGCGCCTTTACAAACCTTGTTTGTGGTTCTCTGAAAGCTTTAAGAGTAGAAACAACTCTTAAAGCTACGGTAGGACTAATTACGGCGTAATTAGTCCCGGGCACAAAAAGAGCTTTGAAAGCTTTAAGAGGAGAAACAACTCTTAAAGCTACGGTAGGGCTAATTACTGCGTAATTAGCCCCCGGCACTTAAACCTGCTAAAGGTTTTAGTGCTTAACTGTTCTTTTTAAAGAACAGCGCCTCTTGGCTGGGCAGCGGTTGCTGTCAAGCCTACTAAAGCCTATTATTTTATCGCTCTAGAACACAAATCTTGTTTGTGTTTAAGGGCGTGTGCCCCTAAAGGGGCGTGTGCCCCTAAAGGGGCGTGTGCCCCTAAAGGGGCACACGCTCAAATCTGTTTTTTTTATAAAAGCTAACTGGTTATTGAGCGCTCTGTGAAGACTTATTAACGCGTAATAAGCTACGGGTACACTTGGGGTTAGGGGCTAACCCCCTAGAGATTTTAAGTGCCTAAAGCGTAAGCACCAAGGGTGATTACGCTACGGGCTCATAAGAAACTCTGTTTTAGAAGTGCTTATTACGTCGTAATAAGCCCCGGGCGCTACAAGAGCTAGCTCTTGTAGCGCCTTACATAAAAAGAGTAAACTCTTTTTATGGCTAACCCCTTATGTGCCTAAGTTGCTATTATAAAGCAAAAACATCTAAACTAGCATTTATGCCAAATATTGCCAAGCTAAGGGGTAAATACGCCTTCCAGCCTAAGCGCATAAATTGATCATAACGATAGCGTGGTAAAGTACCGCGGGTCCAAACAAACGCAAAAAAGATTGCAGTTAATTTTAAAGCAGAAAAACCGCCTAGGAAATAGATTGAAGCTAAAGCACTCATTACGGCCATATTAGCGTATTCCGCGATAAAAAATAACGCAAAACCCAAACTAGAGAATTCAACGTTGTAACCTGCAACTAGCTCCGCCTCTGCTTCAGGTAAATCAAAGGGAACTCGTTTAGTCTCGGCTAAAATACAAATTAAGAAAATATGACACAAGGGTAAGAGTGCAAATTGAATAGAAGAAGGTGCATCATAAAAAGATAAGCATTTCATTCCGGTACTATCAGTTAAAAATAAACCAATACTAAGTAAAGCAGCACCCAAACTTAATTCGTAAGAAACCATAAGGGCCACTGAACGTAAACACCCTAAAAAGGCATATTTACTGTTACTGGCCCAACCGGCTAGCATAACACCGTAAACCGCTAATGAACTTAATGCCATTAAAACTAAACCTTGAAAAGATGCGTCTGAAATAAAAATGCCGCACCATGAAATTTGACTTAATATAAAGCTAATCATTGGGGCCGCGCTGAATGCGCCGTAAGAACTTAATGAGGGTAAAATAGGTTCTTTTACGCCTAATTTTAAGCCATCCCAGAAAGGTTGAAGTACTCCGCCTATACCACTCACGTGTGGACCAAAACGACGTTGCATACTCGCCATTATTTGACGTTCAGCCAATGTAAAAAAGGCAACGCACAAGAGAACAGGAACTGTGATTGTAAATATGGATAAAATAATCATTAATAAAATTTTAAGCTCAAGACTGTTGAGAATAGGACTTATTACACTACTGAGAGCGGTAGCTTAGCTGCCGCTCTCTGCTTGGCTGCCTTTATAAAAAGCAGCCTAGAGGCGCTTAAAAAGCTTACTTTTTAAGGTAGGCACATAAAGAGCTAGCTAGATCTTTATGCGCCCTAACAGGGTGTAAAAGAGGTCCCGGCCTCTTTTACACTCTTAAATAAGCAACGGAGGCACGCTCTAAGCCCGCTTAGAGCGTTAGGCACATAAAGAGCCCGCCCTTTATGTGCCCGGGGCTTATTACGTCGTAATAAGCCCTACCGTAGCGTATTACGTCGTAATAAGCTTTCCTCTTTTACACTCTTAAATAAGCTACCAAGCCAGGTAGGCGGTAAAGGCTTAATAAACTTGTTTATTAAGCCCCGGGCTAATAAAGCAATGCTTTATTAGCCTTCTACTGGCTGGTAGAGCGCTAAATACTTTAGCGCTCGTGGGGCACTTAAATAGCTCACTAGCTCTTTAAGTGCCTTACAAAAAAAGCTTAGCTCTTTTTGTGCCTAACATGAAGAGCTAGCTTTTGAAGAACCTAACATAAGGGGTTAGCCATAAACTAGGTTTCTTCAGTGCCTACAGAAGAAACAAGACTTGAACTTGCAACCTTAGGATTTGGAATCCTACGCTCTACCGATTGAGCTATTCTTCTATTATTTTATTATTTTAAACAACTTAAAGTGACCGAGCACCTTAGGCGCTCTGAAAGCTTTAATAGGCGTATGCCTTGTAAAGCTCCCTGAAGAGAGTAAAAAAGGCGCTAAAAACCTCTGGTTTTAAGCCTTTTTTACTCTCTTCAATAAGCTACGGGCACTTTAAGAGCTAACTTGCTCTTAAAGTGCCTTACAAAAAACTGAGTACTGAGAGCCACAAACAAGGTTTTTGGCTC
>Ga0316218_1000921_pt1 | contig 36185 bp, 24 predicted proteins | sample TBH18003metaG_FD_203634 | JGI IMG/M metagenome (GOLD analysis project Ga0316218, IMG submission 203634) | Freshwater microbial communities from Trout Bog Lake, Wisconsin, USA - TBH18003 | ecosystem: Environmental > Aquatic > Freshwater > Lake > Hypolimnion/Profundal zone | place: USA: Wisconsin...
CCATCTGAACCAAGGGTGGTTGTAGTCGTACCTGTAGTATTGCTAATATTAGAGCTTATTGTCCAACCACCTATAGTTCCAGTTGAGCCGGTTATAGTACCGCTAAACGAACCACTAGCAGCTGCTAAAGTACCGCTAAACGAACCGCTTGCTGCAACTAATGCACCACTGAAAGTACCGCCTGCAGCATTAAGATTACCGCTAAACGTACCGTTACCGTTTATAGTTAAAGTACTACCGTCCCATGTTAAATTTTGACCTAAAGAAAATTTACCATCAGATCCTGCCCAAAACTTTGTATACTGATCATTATAAGCCGGCGTGTGGCCGGTTGTGCCAATAGATATACTCTTAGTGGAACTATAACCATCTAATAATATAGGACTGCTACTACCAACTGTAAATTTACCGCTAAAGTAACCTGCATTACCTGCAACAACAGGTGAGAATATAGAGCTACCAGTAATAAATGAGCCTATTGTACCACCACCACCGTTATTATATGTACCCGCTGCAATGCTATCTGCTATAGCTTTTGCGTTAGTATACGCGGTTCCAGCTGAACTATCTGCATATGTTTGTGTAGCAGCATTACCACCCGTTACATTAATAGTACCATTAACAGATAACGTACTACCATCCCACTTTACATAATTACTACTACTACCAATACTAATCTTAGGTGTAGTACTATCTAAACCAAGCCACCAACCTGCTGTGTTGTCTGAATAACTTGTTTTACCGCTATATATACCATTACCACCTAACGGGTTAATTGATATGTTACCTTGAATTGTTAATGTTTGACCGTTCCAGAAAGTATAATTTGAGCTACCACCAAATCCGTCACCCACGAAGAATATAGGATCAGCACCGGTGTTACCCGATATTGTACTGCCAGTAGGGTAACCTAAATAAAAACCGTTACCGGTCATTGTTACTTGACCTATACCACTACCTGTCTTTGTAGCAGAAATTGTAGGAGATACACTATAACTACGTAACGCAGTATTAGGTAAGGTGGTACCATTGTAGCCACCCATATTTAAATAACGACCCACTAATGCATCTGTAGTTAAAAGTAAGTTAGTTGCAACACTACTAAACGAAGCACCAGCACTTGCCCAATCACTTGTAGTACCGGGTGTTGGCCAACCGCCACTACCATTTTTACTGTTAGGATTGTTAGTATTTGAATTAGAAGCAAACCAGTAACTACCTCCGTTTAATACAACATCGGTGCGCACACCGGGTATATAATAATATGGCACCAATACGCTGTAATTACCTTGATAAACAGGGCCAGCACCGGTATCGCCTGTCGGTCCTGCTACTACTTTAGCAACACTAAATGTCTTATATACTGCTGTACCTTGATAGTTTGCTGATAAAGTCCAAACTACATTTAATGTTGCACCAATATTAGTGACTACATAACGATTCTTTGCAGATCCGTCATTAGCACTAGCTACAAACGTTAAAGTGCTACCACCTGCATTAGTAACTGAATATATACCGAAACCAGAACACTGATTGGTTACGTTAGTTGCACCGCTATATACTATAAAGTCACCAGAAATTGCTGAAACATTAGCTGTTACGTTACCGTTACTATCTGCATTGATAGTAGCAGCATCATTAGTTAATACACCTAATAACGTATTGGTACCGTTAACTAATTTAGTAACAGACTGAGAAGCAGTATATAGTACGCTACTTGTATCTAATAAAGAAGCAGTAAATGAAGCAGTAACTGCATTTGGGTTACTAACAAATACACTAACTGGTAACACTCTTACAGCTGAATTTGAAGGAGTTGTTAATAAACTGCTTGTTACGTCTGTACCGTTATTAGAACTATCATATACTGTAGCTGTCCAGTTAACATATGTAGTAGAAGTAGCAGGTACAATATTACTATTTAAAACTGTAGCAGAAATTGTATCTACTGCATTAAGAGGTGAACCAGAACTGAATACAAATATATTTTTGTTTAAAGTTAAACCTAGAGATTTAGCTGTACCTGCTGCCCCTTGTTTAGACTTGGTAACTGTAAATATAGCTGAAGCTGATTGACTACCATATACTGCTCGTAATGCTAATTTACCAGTATCTTGATTATAAGGTATACTTGTAATACTGTATATACCGCTGCTATTAATTGTACCAGTAACATTAGTTTGTCCACTAATAATACTATATGATAAGCTTGCAGGGGCAATTAAATTTTGACCAAGATAAACATTAAACGCACCGGTGGCAGTCGAATAATCTGTTACAGTACCGTCATTACCTGCAGGTAATGCTACTGAATAATTTGATAGTATACCATAAAATGCAGATTGACCATCAGCACCATCTACTTCTCTATAAATTTGATCTGTATCTACATAGACGTTACTACCAGATACAAACATTGCACTAACTAATACGGTTGTAGCTGAACCTAAATTTGTTGTAGTGTAATTAGTAAAGTTATAAGGTGAAGAAGTACCATGGACTTCAGTTGAGTCCATAAAGTTACCATTTGCATCGTATCTTAAAAATGCAAAGCGTACTGGATTGAGATTAGTTGGTACTAAATTCTGTACATACGCTGTTACGGTCGTAGAAGTAACACCGTAAGGGGTAGTGTTATCGTTTTTATAAAAAAATGTCTTAACCGGGCTTAATACTAAAGCTAAACCGTATGATACTGAATTACCCGCTGCACCAGGGGTACCTGTTGCACCTTGTGCACCGGTAGCGCCTTGAAAACCTTGATACCCACCACCACCTACACCTTGTTGTTGCAGCCAAGTCAACGTTTGAGCCAAAGACATTTTGTATGTTTTTGGATCATTTTCGGTCTGAGATACCGGAATAGTAATGTCTTGAGTTATAACATTTGACGGTACTTGTGGTAAATCTGTAATTTTAATAGACATTGATAATATTTAGCTTTACTATTAACCGTTATAATTTATAAGCAAATAGTTTGGGTTATTTGTTTCCAATAAGAACATTTGAGTGTTACTTGTATCCCATGCTCTAGAACGTAATAAATGTACTTCTCCAAACACGTACGGTTTAGGAGATCCTATTGTTGGGTTTGTAGTAAAAAACGGTAATATATTAGTAGCTGATAAAGTATACACTGTTGGTGTGAAATTAGCCGGACCAATAAATGCGGATATCGTAATTACGTATGTATTATTTTGAGAAGGTAGTACACAAGTAAGATTTGATCTACAATCTGTACTGTCTGGTGTAGCTGTAAAGTTGTTTGTACGTGTTACTGTTTGTCCAGGAAGCTGATATACAACTTTACTCAAAAATTGAGGACTAGTTAATGATATACTGCTAGGTTGAAACGTTAAGGTTAACGGAGCATAACCTGAAGTAGCAGAAGATGTAGTTGTAAATGAAAATACCATGTTATACTGTCAGTATTGTTAAATTGTTATCTGTTAATATTGGGTTAGCAGATTGGTTTGTTAATACCTTACCTAAGATATTTTGATTTGTTGTATAGCTAATAATATTAAATGCTTGTGAACCAAACATACCACCAAACGCTATAAAGCTTATTACATATGAAGAAGCATCCTTATTATATGTAATGACAGGAGGTTCAATATAAGTTAAATACTCCAATTCAGCATCTATAGCTGATGCACCTTGAGCATAAAGGAATTGACTATAATCAGTAGTATTGGTTGGAAATATTCTTTCTCTTGTACCAGGCTTGTTAATATCGTACTGATATAAAACAGGTACAATTAAACCTTGAGTACTATAACCGGAAAGTTCACCTGTACTACTTGTTACTACAGCAGATAACAATAAACAAGCTGTAAACTTTTTAAGTGTTTCATCGTACCAATTACCACCGTAATACACATCTGCTACACTACCCACTGTTATACCTGTTAAGGACAGTGATGATAACAAACGCGTTGATACTTGAGTGTGGTAGTCCAATGTTAAATAATCTACACTACCACAGTTAATAATATTATTAGTATAATCGTATGATATTTTTTCGTATATTGTATAACCGCTTAATTCAATTATTAATGTATCAAAGAATACTTCAATGTTCTTAATGTTATTAGCTGATAACTGAGAGTATATAGCAGGTTCATTAACGTGCTTATAAAATATAGCTGATAAAGATGAAACTGCAGGTGAAATAGTACCGTCTACTGTTTTAGTCCATAATTGACCAAAAGCATTTTGCATGTTATACATTGTACGTCCAGCTGCAGGTACTGCTTTATATAAAGCGTATTGATTACCGTATACATCTGTTTGCCATGCACATAGTTCTGTATTAGGTGTAACTAATAGATTACGTACTCTTAAATCAATATCGTGATACTTTACCCAATCTTCTTGAGTGTACTTATTAGTAACTAACCACTTGTCTTTATCTGCACCGGTCCAGAATTCAAAATCGTTTTGTATAGAAACTACGCCGTTACTATCGTTTTTAGTACTTTCGTAATTAGACTGATAAGGGATAAACTTTTGATATAAATCTGAACCTAATACCTGACCATCAAAAGCGGTACCAGTACCAACAGCTTTTTGCCAGTTAGTGTTTTCGTAGTGGGTAATTATATTATTTTGATCTTTACCTGTATTACCTCTACCTTTATTAAATTTCGAAGGATCAATATAAGTATAAGTCTGACCTGGTGTAATGCTCTTAGTATCAATATAAGAAGTTATATTCTTAGTTAAATAAACTGAAGCACCAACATTATTAGGTGTAAAATAACCACCAAGTTCTGCTTTAGTTAAAATACCACTCCCACTTTGAGGTAAAGTAGCTACTGTAGGATAGTATCTATCTCCTAAATTAGCCCAAGGGGCCATTGCAGCAATTTCAGCTCCAACATACCCGTTACCTGTACCGGACAGTATATATTCATTATTAGCCAGGTACTTCTCAGTAAGAGTTGTTAACTGAGCACTAATCTGCTCAGCTGTTGTGTTTACATCGACTTGTATTGCAGATAGTAACATTTATTATAGTATACCTGATAAGGATTGCTTTAACGTATCTAACTCGTATTTAAGTTCTTTTATAGATTCAATTAATAGTGCTGTTATACGAGAGTATTCAATACCAACGCATACTTCCCCTGCACTTGTTGCACTAGTTGATACCACATATGGTAATACATTTAATACATCTTCTGCAATAAAACCTACATTATTAGTATCTTCTGGATCGTGTACATTATCATATATTACACCAGATAACTGTTCTGTAATAGTTAAAGGATTGCCAATAACAGTTGTTAAAGGTCTAATATTAGTTTTGTTTACTTTAGAAGATGTAGTAGTATATGAAACAGCTGTAACGTTACCTACACTATCAAAATGCGCTTGCTGAGCAGAATTATATACACCACCGCTTGTTGTACCTGCACCAATAGTTACACCGTAACCAGTATAAAATGCACATATATTACCACCAGAACCAGCATCGTCAATAGCAATACCGCTATGACCTACTAGATAGTGAGTAACTGTTACACTATCAAATGTAACACCGCTTGTAGTGTTAAGTGTTTGATTAGCAGTAATACCTTGTGCACCTTGAGCTCCGGTAGAACCTTGATTACCTGTTGCACCTTGTGCGCCTGTAGAACCTTTAGCACCTTGTGCACCAGTAGCGCCTTGAGCACCTGAACCTGTAGCGCCTTGATTACCTGTTGCGCCTTGTGCCCCGGTAGCGCCTTGTGCCCCGGTAGCGCCTTGCGCGCCGTTTGAACCGTTAGTTCCAGCAGCACCCTGTGCACCAGGAGTACCAGTAGCGCCTTTTAAGCCTTGTGCACCCTGTGCGCCATTTGATCCGTTATTTCCAGAAAAACCTGATATACCGGAAGCACCTTGCGTGCCTTGGTTACCAGTAGAACCTTGGTTACCAGTAGAACCTACAGGGCCTGAAAACCCAGAATAACCAGAAGCGCCTTGAGCACCTTGGGAACCTTGAGCGCCTGAACCTGTTGCACCTTGATTACCAGTTGCTCCTTGTGCACCAGGTGCGCCTTGAGCACCTTGAGCACCTTGTACGCCAGTAGAACCAGCTAAACCTGAATAACCTGAATAGCCTGAAGTACCTGTAGAACCTTGAGGGCCAGCAGCTCCTTGATTACCTGTACTTCCTTGATTACCAGTACTACCTTGAGCACCTTGATTACCAACTGCACCTTGCGGTCCATTACCACCTTGTGCACCAGTAGCACCTTGAGAACCGGTAGCACCTTGAGCTCCTGTATTACCAGAGAAACCAGAATAACCAGAAGCACCTTGTGCGCCTGCTCCGGTCGCACCTTGATTGCCTTGTGCACCTTGCGCGCCTGTAGAACCAGTTGCACCTTGATTACCAGTGTAACCTACTGCACCCTGAGCACCAGTTGCGCCTTGAGCACCTTGTGCACCAGTGCCTCCTGGACCAGTAGCACCTTGAGAACCTGCAGTACCTTGTGCACCTTGACTGCCAATAGCGCCTTGCGCACCTTGATAGCCTTGTGCACCTTGTGCACCAGTAGCTCCTTGATTACCGGTAGCGCCTTGTGCGCCTTGTGCACCTAAAATTCCGCTAAAGCCCGAAATACCACTAAAACCAGAATAGCCAGAAATACCGCTAAAACCGGAATAACCAGATGTGCCTATACCAGAATAACCACTATAACCAGATATGCCTGATGCAGCATATGAACCAGGCAAACCACTAAAACCTGAAATACCACTAAACCCGGAATAACCACTAAAACCAGAGGCACCCTGTGCTCCTTGAGCTCCTTGTGGTCCTGTTAAGCCTGAAAAACCAGAGTAACCAGATTGTCCTACTGCACCAGTGTAGATACCGGTTTGTATGTTACTGTAATGCTGAGTACCTAAGTAGAAGAAACCAATTGTTGCATTATCGTTAGCTGCTGTGCTAGCAAATACTCTATAAACTAATCTATCTTGGGTACCGTTCTGTAAAGTAAACGGTAATGAAATATTATACTGTACAGATTGTAATAAAGGTGTATTAAAAGGTGTTGGTGTTAAATATGAACTAGTAGCAGAGAACAATGGTACTTCTGTATTATAAGGTGTTCTATCATATATAACGTGAGTTAGGTATACTGCTGAGGTAGCTTGAGAATCTGTACCTGTTAAAGCATACCATGTATTAAATGTCCAAGTACCAGTAGTAATGATCGGTATATCAGGATCTCCAATATTGGTAACCATTTGCCCTAGCCCTGCACCATTCTCATTAGCGCTTAATGTGTAAGGGTAGTACGTTTCCGCACCAGATTGCGGTGTTTGGAACATTACACCATAGTATACACTAAAATTAGAAGAGGAACTTGAAGGGTAATATGTTACACCAACTGCAGGTGTACCTGAAAAACCAGAAAAACCGGAATAACCACTATAACCTGTTATACCGGAATAACCACTAAAACCAGAATAACCGCTTATACCTGTACCGACTGCACCTTGATTGCCTTGGTAACCTTGTGCACCTTGAGCTCCCTGCGCGCCTTGTAGGCCTTGACTACCTTGCGGACCGGTAGCACCTTGACTACCTGTTGAACCTGTAGAGCCTTGCGGACCAGTAGCACCTTGACTACCTTGCGCGCCTGTACCGCCTGGGCCAGTAGCGCCCTGTACACCTTGTGGCCCTGTACCACCTGTTGAACCTTGCGGACCTTGTGGTCCTGTACCTTGAGCACCTTGAAAACCTGAATAACCAGAAATACCACCAGGTGCACCTTGCGAACCTGGAAACCCTGATTTACCTGAATAACCAGAAAAACCTGAAGCAGCTGCTGCAGGTATCATTTGAAGTTGGTTTACTTTAGTAAGGGACATATTACGACGGTGTAATGATTACTATTTCTGCTCCTGCTGGAGGTGCTTCAGAAAATACTAAATTGCTATTTTGAACGCTAATCTTATAAGCGTTGTATGGGGTTTGAAACAGGCCATCGATGGTAACTCTGTACATACCACCGTCTGTTTGTGTTATGTTGTTTAAAGCATATGTAGTGGTGTAGCCATCACCTGCATAGATATAAACATTACTTGAATTCGCCATATTATTACTTACACTCGTACCTACAAAACCGGTCACGCCATAGCAAGGATTTAACGTATTAGCTGTGTTTAGTGCTTGTATAATCAAACCAAGCAAGTATTGTGTAGGGGCTTCGTATAAAGATGTATTGTACAGTACCGAATAGGTATCAGCTGCAAAAGTAGTGTACCAATTAATAGACACACTTGGATCTCTATCATGGTAGTTTGCTATGTCATATAGTTCTTCAATTTCTATACTGAATGAATCCGATATATCATTTAAATTTGGAAGATATTGTAATAGGTTGCCGTTTGATACAACTAAACCTGCATTACCTGAATCTGGTCTTTGGGTAAAAACACTTAAGATATAAGAGTAAAACAGACCCTCTAAATAACCATTAGTACCTAATTGGTTATATTTTAACTTGGAGTAAACTATGTTGCTCCTACGCTCTGCTATGTATCTTGATACGTCCTTTAACTTACGGGCAAAATATGTAACTGCCCCTTGGATATCTAGATCATCACTATAATTGATTATACTAAAAAATGTTTGCTCTTCTGGATTTCTTGTAGATAGACCGAGTTGTTTAAGAAAATCTGTATATGTTTTTCTAACATACTGAAACATTGCCTGAGGGGTATTGGCTCTAGCTTTATACCAATTCTTTAAATACGTATTGTACTGATCTATTTGTGCCCGGGTATCTATGTTATTATTGTACTGTTTCCATTGTTGAAAAGAGTACGGATTAGCACTATCATTCGCCGTAACTAATGTAGTAGGCTTAGCTAAAGACTGGATGTTAATAACAGGCATTAATAATACTTACAGACGAAGTATGATTTTACCATTTCAGAGCTGGGCATTTTGCTGCCTCTAAACGTACTTTTAAGTTCATGTAACAACCACATAAATTGCATTTAGCTCCCTCTTCAAGATGCTTACAACTAGCACATATACCAATACGGGATAGTTGCTTGCTTTCTTCAGCCAAAACAACACCGTTTTTTCTATACATATTAACGGTGTTAATTAATGTTTCTGTAAGATTAAAAGCGCTTGTTTTAAGAGTGGCCACTCTATAACTTATCTTACGAGCCTAGCTTTGCACTAATAGCATCGATCTTAGTTGAAAGCGCTTTGATAGCTTCAGTAAGAAGAGCTGTAATACGGCTATAATCGATACCTGTAACCGTACCATCAACAGTTGTAACAACTGAGTTAAGTACTGGCTGCACGTCTTCTGCAATGAAACCGATTTCATTTGTTGCAGATATATCAATTAAGCTATCGTATACTACTGCATTTAATTGCTTTGTAGTTGATAGTGGATCAACAACATAACTTGTTAAAGGTCTAATGTTTGTTTTACCAACACGAGAAGATGTTGAAGTGAATGATACAGCTGTTGCGTTACCGTTAGCATCAACTGTAAAGTTTTGAGCAATGTTAGCTGTCTTAGCTGAAAGCTGTCCGTTTACTGTGAAAAGTGCGTTAGGTGAAATTGTACCAACACCAATAGTACCACCAGAGTTGAAGAATAAGCTACCTGCGCTTAATGAATTTGTACCGGTGAATAATGCACCGTAACCAGATGAACCAGTACCTGCAAAAGCACCAGAGAAACCAGAAGCACCTTGTGCACCAGTTGCACCTTGGTTACCTTGGAAACCTTGAGCACCTTGATTGCCTTGGAAGCCCTGCGCGCCTTGAGCACCAGTAGCGCCTGTTGTACCTTGTGCACCAGTAGTGCCTGTAGCACCTTGAGCTCCGTTGACGCCAGAATAACCAGAATAACCAGAAGCACCTTGTGCGCCTGGTGTACCTGTACTACCTTTTAATCCTTGGGCACCTTGAGCGCCTGTTGTACCTTGTGCTCCAGTAGCACCTTGTGCACCGTTTGTGCCGTTTAAGCCTGTAGCGCCTTGAGCTCCTTGTGCTCCCTGAGCGCCTGCGCCTGAATAACCTGAGTATGCGTTTGCTGGATTAAAATATGCCATAGTAGTATTGGTTGTTAATTATTTAGTAAAAAATACTACAGTTTATACGGGTTTTGAGTTAAAAATAAACGGATATGTCAAAACTAAAAAACAGAAGCAAATCCACCTTCAAAACCGTGAGAATGTTGTTGCGCTCCAAACTTTCTAATATAACGTAAACCAAATTCAGCTTTTTCTGTTAACTCATATGCAAATCCAACTTTACCAGTATTAGATTCAAAATAGTATTTGTTGTTATAAGCATTACGATAACGATAACTACTAGTAAGTGTTAGTTTTTTGGTAATCTTAACATCTTCTTCTACTGTAAACTGATAATGACTATAATCACTGCCTTTTTCATTAATAATACGACCGGTACCTACTTGAAGGTTAGTTGTAAAGCGATCAATAGTAAACAAATCTCTACTTAACTGTAACTCAAGCATACTCTGTAAAGGAGCATTCTTTGTAGTGTCACGATTAATTTCATAATCTATACCTAACTGATAATCCAATATATGTGTAGAAGGGGTAATAGCGAGGTGTTCATTAGTAGCTTTAGGTCCTTTTATGTAAGGGGCTTGAGTATACACCTCTGAACCATATTCAAATTCGACGCCAGATTCCGCAAGAACTGATGTAGCTGTTAATAATAGAAATACAACTAATAAGTTTTTCATTTAATAAAAGTAAAAATAGCTGCAGTTAATAAAAGTAAAAATGCCCAGGTACCTAATGCTTTGTAGTATGTAGATAGAGGGGTACCGAAATAACGTTTACCGATCATAACACATTCGTGCATTGGAGTTAAAAGATAACCACAATAATCTAATGCAAAAAACCATAGTAGATACTGTCTACCAAACACTGTTGTAGCTAATACAGTTAAAGCTGCAAATTTACCATCACTACCCATACTAAAGCTAGCCGCAAATAATAGCATACTAATAATATACATACCACTAAATGTATGCGGATCTAAGCCCCAGTTTCTTACTGCGTGTTCAATCCAGGCTCTATGTTCTTGCATATAACCAGAAGTAAAAAAGATAACACCGATTAATGCAATAGTAGTCCAGTTAACATAACTACTAATTTTTTTCCAGCTATAGGTCTTAGTAATATACAGATAATAAGCTAATAGAGCACCGAAGATAGGAAACACTAGCTCTGGACCTTCTCCACCAAGTAGCATATACGTAAGAACTGCAGTAATAAACGGTATTACATTTTTAATAAAGTTACCAGCACCAAGATTTTCTTGAGGTGTAATCTCTATCTCGTCTTCTTTAATAACAAAGAATAGATAGTAAAAAATAAATGCAGCACTAACAGCTATCAACGGCCATAACATTTTTAACCATACTGCATATGTAATACCAAACGCTGCCATTGGTAGTATTACTGGTTTCTCAATAGGAGACCACATATAATAGTGATGGGTAGTAAGGAAGTCAATAGGTCCAAGCTTTTGACGTGCTTTTACATCTTTTTCTTTTGAAGCTGTTGCTGTATCTAATATGCCTGCACTAACTGTACTTCTACCTTCTAGAGGCAATATACCACTAATAAGACTAATAACAGCAATAACTAACTTGTTACTTTTAATTTTAAATTTTAACCACCCATATGTACATCCAAATAGGTTATGCTCTTTAGCAATACCCGCTACTACCATAATAGTAAAGAGTACAAAGAGATAGATTTCGTCTCCGAGATAAAAACGGTCTAAAAAGTCACTCATAGCTATATTTTATATTATTTCTTTACAATAGCCAGGTAAAAACCGTTCCACCACATATCAGGATCTTCTAAATCGTTTAATAATATTTTTTCGTATATTATTTCCAAACCAGCGTCTAAGATGCCTTTCTTGGCTCCATCTACTACACCATCAAAATTAGCATCATCAAATATGACAACTGCTTCATCCTTAAGTTTATCTGCAAAGTATCTTATTGCGTGGTAATTAGCTTCAGCACTATGATCTGCATCATAAAAGAAAAGATCTATATCATCTATACTAGCTTTATTTACTTTTAAAAAATGACTATCAAATATCTTAACTTTATTATCTCCTTTATACTTCTTTACATTTTCAATAAACTTTTCTTTAGATGATTTAAAAGCTACTTTACCATTAGCAGATTTGGTTTGTTCTAACCAATGATCTACTGCATAAGCTTTGAGGTTGTTGTCTTTAATGGTTGCGCAAAAAGTGGCACCATTTAACACGCCGACTTCAAGATAACTAGTCGATATCTTACCTAACCCGTTTAACAGTTGTTTCATTTTCTCTGATGTAATGCCTTCTACTTTTACATCTATAGGTCGGTTTACAGTTTCTATTAATAAACGAGTTACCTGCTCAGCTTTTTTATTAGCTTTATTACCTTTAGCTTTCCATACCTTTTCACAGTAGTTACAATCCCAGCAATTAAACTTACAGGTCTTTATCTTTTGACGCCAAACATTAATCGGTTTATCTATTAAGTTTGTATCTTCTATATATGTATTAAAGTCATCGAATAGTATTTCTTCTTTATTAGCAAATCGCTTAATAATATTCATCGTTTCTTGCATACGGAAACTATTCTCTCTTCCGTGCATTTTAATTACATCAATACCTAGATCTAAAAACTCTAACCAATCTTGTCTCCAAGGTGGAAAATTAGCATTTTTAAGTTGTACAGCTATATCTTGATTCTGCCATCTTGGACAACTTACCCTACTAATAGGGTCTGTAAAGTATTGATTACCGGTGGTTCTCGTATTGTTGAAATGGTAATGTTCATCCATTACCGGACAACCACCGACACAACCTTCATTAGCTAATAAAGATAGCTTTATACCATATTTGTCTTTAACACGTTTAATCTCTCTAAGTCTATCGTGGTCTCTCATAAGAACACGATCAAGGTTAACATAGTTAAAACCAGCTTGAGCTAAAGCAGCTACTTCTCTTGGTTCTTTTACTGCTCTTAATATAGTATTTTTAACGAACAGTTCAGGAAAGTTGCGTTTAATCTGGCCTGTTAGCAACCAATGAGTATGAGGTAAAGTACACGATCTTACACCTACATCATACAACGGTTTAAAGTTCTTTATCCAGGTTTCTAAGTTTTGTTGACTAGCTCTTATAGCTGTGTTGTTAAAAGTAGCTGATATAGGTATACCAGTTTCTTTTTGTACGTGTAAAGCCGTTTCAATAGCAAACTTATAGTCTTCTTGCTGTAAGAAAACATCGCCCATTGCATCTTGTACAAAGGGAGCTATACGACAAGTAAAATAAATGTCGTAAATGTAATCCTTATACTTTTTACAAAACTCTAAAAAACTATAAAACTGCGGTTCTGTAAGTTTAGGATTTAGCGGTATACTAAATATCTTCACCCTGGGTCTTGTCTTCGAGTGTTAACTGCTGTTTTGCAACCTGATCAATATAAGTTAACTCTGGTACAGGTGCACCTGCCAACTCTTTCATAGTTGCTTGGCCGATAGCATCAATACCTTTACCTAAAACACCGTTATACTTGATAGCTAACTGAAGTGTTTCTTTTACTTCAGTCATAGGCATCATAAGAATAGAATCTAAATTACCTTGACTGATACGACCAATAGTGTTTAAATCCATTGCAGCTTGTTTAGCCATTCTTGTAACCCAATATTCGCGTTCTTGCACCTCATCGTGCTGATCAAACTTTTTTAAAGACTCTAAATCTGGTACAGCTGCCTTAACCATTTCAGCGAAATTGTTAATTTCATTAATGCACATTCTTTCCTTTTTGTTGTACATATGAATATCCCATTCTGCTGTTTCTAAATCTACCTGTAAAAGTTGCTTCTTTAAATCATCAGTTTCATTAGCAATATCTCGTTCAATTATTTGTTTTTCAATAATACGCTTTTTGCGATTGCGTAAAATCTGTTTAAGCATACCGTGACGGGTATCGATTTCTAATAACGCTTGACGAACTCTACGATATTCCGTTACCTGGGAATTAACCACAAAATAACGAGATTGAAAATCGGACATACCGATTGAGTTCTCACTTTCATTTACGAAATTAACAATATCTTGTGTTTCCATATTAAAATTGATAACCAAATTCTACTGCACTAATTCTTTTGTTTGTTGTTCTATCCCAACGCCCTACTCTTATAGCAAGATCTCTAGTCATTTCTATACCGCAAAGATCTTCTCTATGTAAGACGTGATCATCTATGGATGATAAGCTTTCTACTTTAGCACTTAATTCAGCGTGTAAAGTTGCATCATACTTAGGTCTTTCAGAACCGTCAAGATTTAACAAACCTAACTGTCTATCTTCCATTTCTTGCTGTATGTGTAAATGTAGTGCTTTCTTGTGTAAAGAAATAACATCATCTGTTAGATCAACCGGTGTGTCGGAATTAAGTAAAGCGTCGTGTATATAAACTTTTGTTTTTCTTTTACCTGCTGATAAAGATTCTACATCCGGCGTTAAGCCTTCTATGTCTGAATAGGCTGAACGGTAGCCACGAGTTTCCCCGTAATATTTGCTTGCTGAAAGTGCTTCATTTTCAGTTAATTCAACTAACGTTATATACTTTGTAACCCCGTGAAAAGGATATGCTTCTGTAGCACTACAGGTAGCATAAGCAGTATCTGTAGTAAAACTTACAATATTGAAGTTATCAATACACGTAATAACTTTCATACCCTCTATTTGCGGTATGTATTGAAAGAATTTTGCAAGATAGTACTTCATATTTGTTAAAATTAATTACATTGTTGAGCCAGGAACGCCACCCAGTAAGTAGCAACAACCTGTACCGCAACAACCAGAACTCATTCCACCGTGTCCTTTTGGTTGCATAGTTGAACCACCAGCTACAACCGAATCTGTTAAATAAGACACTTTAGTAGTGTTATTGGTTTGATTACCATCGTAAGAACCTAATGTATACCCCCAATCTTGACCGACTTGGCAGTTTTCTTCACCGCAAGACTCAGGACGGCTCATTGTTGAAAGTTGCGAGCCTGTTGTATCATTAAACTTGTAATACGTTGAAGAACCGGCATAAGAACCAGAAGCATTATATCCTACTCCGTGCTTACTTGATAATCCTTTTGGTTGTCCGTCGGTACTACTTGCAAAGCTCCATCCACCATTTGACCAGGTTTCATTAGAAAAGTTTAAAAAACCTGAACTACTATTTGCACCGACAATACCATAATATTGTCCAAAGAATCCGCTAAGACCCCCTACTGTACCACCGCTATTACCGTTTCCTGTTATACCCGTATTTAGTCCTAACATAGTATCAGAAAAAGTATATAATTTTTCAGTAGAGTTGTAGTTACCACCCGTACAGTATATTATAGTTAAGCTTGGATTCATTAATGCTTTAAGGTTTTGACGAGATTGCTTCATATCAGCACCGCCATTATGACCTCTTAACGTTTCAGTGGTCATATTCATTATAGATGTAAGGTTGCCAGTAGTCTGTACACCACCACTATCATTAAAACAATACGTATGAAAATCACTAAACCCGCCGTCCATATAAGACTGAATGTTGTCCATCATATCACCGAGATTAGTTGTAGTATCGGTGTTATGAAGAGTTCTATTAGTGTTACGCCAAGGTGAACTATTTTGATAGCCGCAATGAGTATAACCTCTTGTATATATAGTACGGAACAAGAAACTAGTAAAGTAACCTGATAGCGCTAAAGTCCTAGCATTAGCTTGCATTACCCAACTATAACCATCAAATACGTAAAGTAAACCGTTAGGTAGCGCTGGGTATGTAGTGCCTGCTGAAGGAGAAGATGGAAAACTTAATGGCATAATATTAACCTCCTAAAGAGCCTCCTAATAAAGTTACACTACCTGTACCACAAGCTCCTGAAGATGCACCACCGTGTCCTTTAGGTTGTGTAGTCGAGCCCATATTTGAAATTGTATCTGTAGTATAATACACCTTTTGAGTATTGTTAGTTTGATTACCGCCGTTGTAAGAGCCGAGAGAGTAGCCCCAATCTTGACCAACTTGCCAGTTTTCTTCGCCACAACTCTCGGGACGTCCAATACCACTTATATATGAAAGAGTCACGTCGTTAAATTTATATAATGTTGATGAACCATTATATGTACCTGGTGCGTTATAACCAAACCCCCATTTACTTGATAAACCTTTCGGTTGGCCATCTGTAGAGGACTGACCAGAAAATATATCTAAACTTGTCCAGGTTTCTGTTCCCCAGGATAAATACGCACCAGCGCTATTAGCGTCAATAACACCAAAATACTGTCCCCAAAAACCGCTAAGACCACCACCAGTACCACCACTTGTGTTACCATTATCAGGCCCACCTACTGTTAACATAGTATCTGTAACTGCACTATACTTGTCTGTATTAGTTTGATTACCACCAGTAATATAAATTAATGTAAGACCGGGGTTCATTAATGTTTTACAATTTGAACGAGAAGTTCTTAAATCTCTATTACTGTTGTGAGTTCTTAAAGTTTCAGTTATCATACTCATCGACGAAGTATAAGATGATGTACCACCCACCCCACCAGAATCATTAAAAACAAAAGTGTTATAATCTGTAAAACCACCATCAAGATATGATCCTGTATTATCCATCATATCACCAAGATTAGTTGTAGTATCAGTATTGTGAATAGTTCTATTAGTGTTACGCCAAGGTGAACCACCCTGATAACCACAATGCATATAACCACGAGTGTAAATTGTTCTAAACAGAAAGGAAGGTTCACCAGCTGTTTGTGTTAAATTAGTCATATATGGTGTTCTACCCCAAGACACCCAAGAGTAACCGTCATACGTATAATACACCCCTATATTAGAAAGAAACCTCTGACCAGATGTTGGAGAAGTTGGAAAGCTTAGCTGATTTGCCATACTTTACTCTTTCGGTTTAATAAGCGCTCTAAGTTCGTTAATTTGAGCTTGTTGTTCTTTTATTGCTTCAATAAGAAGAGGTATAATACGTTCATATTGAACAGCAATATAATTTTCACCACTCTTAGAATATGTTGTACCATCTTCTCTTGTACCAATATCAAATGGCGCAGGAACTACAACTTCAGGTAAAACTACTTCAAGTTCTTGAGCAATAACACCCACTTCTGGTTTTGTACTGCTATAACCGTACTGTTTAGCTAAATCATTTGGTAAATAGCTTATACCGTTAATAGCTAAAACTTTTGCTAATGCATTAGCAATATTACCCTTAATATCTTTAAGACGTTTATCAGAGTAATTTGCAGTAATACTGCTAGTTGCGGTAATAGAACCAGTAACTGCTAAATTACCAGACATACCAACGTTACCAGTAATGGTACCGCCTGAAGTTCTAAAAATAGTTGAAGGGTCAACATACGGTACTGCAACTACCCAAGAACTAGAAGACGAGATCCAAATGTTTAATGCACCTGTATCTGTATTGTACCATAAATTACCACTACCTACAGCTGAAGGTACTCCATTAACAGTACCACTCTGTACATACACTGTAGTATTAGCACCAAGCTGACCAGAATACCCGGAAGTTCCTGTTGCACCTGTTGCACCTTGTGCACCTGACCCTGTTGCACCTTGAGCACCTTGAGCTCCGGTGGAACCTTGAGCACCTTGAGCTCCGGTGGAACCTTTAGCACCCTGCGCACCAGTAGCGCCTTGAACACCATTTGAACCAGCAGCGCCTTGAGCTCCGTTAGAACCAGCTGCACCTTGTGCACCAGTAGCACCCTGCGCACCGTTAGAACCTACTGTACCGTTTGTACCTTGCGCACCAGTAGCGCCTTGAGCGCCATTTAAACCATTAACACCAGAGTAACCAGATATACCTTGTGCGCCTTGCAAGCCTGTAAATCCTTGAGGACCGGTAGCACCTTGTGCTCCGGTTTGACCTGCTTGTCCGGTTGAACCTTGTGCACCTTGTGGACCTTGGGTACCAGAAAACCCTGAAGCTCCTTGTATACTATATGTAAATGGTGTGGCCATATTCTATATTTAACTCAATCTTGCACTTAACTGTGTTACTAAATTACTTAGGTTATTTATTTGTATTTGCTGTGCTTTAACTGCTTCAGTAAGAAGAGCTGTTATACGGCTATAATCAATACCAACAACTACATCTCCTTCTGTGGAAACTACAGCTGGTAGTACTGGTAATACATCTTCTGCAATAAAACCAATTTCGTTAGTAGCGGATACATCAATTAAACTATCATACACGACTGCATTTAATAATTGAGTAGTTGCTAATGGATCTACAATAAAAGATGATAATGGTCTAATATTTGTCTTACCGACTTTAGAAGATGTAGAAGTAAATGATACTGCAGTAGCGTTACCGTTAACATCCACTGTAAAGTTTTGAGCTATACTTGCTGTTTTAGCTGATAAAGAACCAGCAACTGTAAGAGTACCACTAGGTGCAGTCGTACCTATACCAACGTTACCTGTAGAGGTAATGCGCATATACTCTGTACCAGGAGAAACGATATTTCTGCCTTGATTAAAAACAAGCGCGTTAACGCCAGGTGGTTGACCTATATCCCAATCAGCAAGCCCTGATTGTGTGAACTGTAAATAGCAGCCGCTTTGAGAGGTAGTTGCGGTGTTAAACAGTTGCATCATTATACCTTCAGTCGGGTTATTAGCGTATTGCTGAAACGGTACGTTAGGTGTTGGTTGGTTTACACCAATAAAACTGTTATAAAAATAAAGATTGCCCGCGCTTAATGAATTTGTACCGTTAAATAAAGCTGCAGCACCTGACACACCAGTACCAGCAAATGCACCAGAGAAACCAGAAGTACCAGTAGCTCCTTGAGCGCCTGTAGCTCCTTGAGCGCCTGTAACACCTTGCGCGCCTGTAACACCTTGCGCGCCATTTGTTCCAGCAGCACCTTGTGCACCGTTAGTACCGTTAGTACCTGCAGCTCCTTGAGCTCCTGGAGCACCTGTACTACCTTTTAATCCTTGTGCGCCTTGCGCCCCTGTAGCACCGGCCGCACCTTGCGCGCCTGTAGTACCTTGTGCACCGACAGCTCCTTGTGCACCATTCGTACCGTTAGTACCGCTAAAGCCTGAGTAACCGGAATTTGATCCTGCAGCTTGAATTTGAGAACCGGGATACTCAACTATTAAGCCTGCTGTAGTACCGATACCAATCATTACTGGTTTAATAATTGAACCAACAGCTGAAGGAGGTGTTGTGGTCATTAGACCTGCTGTTGTATCTGAAAGATAGTACTGGGCAGCATCTACTATACCTGTAAAACCTGAAGTGTAACCGTTTGCTACGTACTGGAATGTTGTGCCTGTAGCGCTAACTACAACACCAATAATATCTGATGTACTCGGGCTATTAGCTTGTGCTAATGCATAACCACCTGAAGTCTTATATATAACTTGACCAGGACTAAATGAATTACTATAAGTTACTGATACATTAGTAGCATTTAAACCACTTGAACCAGACGCACCAGATATACCGCTAAAGCCTGATATACCACTAAAACCGCTAAAGCCGGAATAGCCTGATATACCTGAAAAACCAGATGAACCTTGACCAGAGTAACCAGATGCACCAGATACACCTTGACCAATTGGAGTTCTAATTACAGAATAATTAGTTGCACCATTATATATAAATGTAGCCGATACTGTTTGTGTATTCGGTGAATACATTCCTACATTAACAAGTATTCTATCTGTAGCTGAAAGTAAAGTAATATTACTTGTTACATAACTAAACTTAGTATATGTTGGTGTTGCAGCTGTTGTAAATACTGCTCCTGTATCTGCACTTAAAATAAATGCACTAGTTGAGCTTGTAGCCATTGAATAGCTATACAAACTAAATACAAAGCCTGCAGAAGGGTTTGGTGTTGTTGCACCCGCGCCTACTTGATAAAACCATTCAATGTCCCAAATACCAGCTGGTATTTCTGCAATACCTGGCTCTCCAATAGGAGTTAAATAACCACCTATTGATTGTGCACTATAAGCATTACTATTAGTACTGTTTACATAAGCAACATCATCATATTGAGTAACCCCACCACCACCCGGTGTCAATGCAATTACTTCATATAATGGTTGATCACTGTTAACTTCTTGAAAGAAATAGGTTCTACCATATACAGACGCGCCTGTAGGTCCAGACCAACCTGATATACCACTAAAGCCAGATATACCTGTAAAACCGGATATACCACTGAAGCCACTAAAGCCTGAGTAACCACTGATACCAGTAAAACCAGACCAGCCGGAAATACCTGAAAAGCCGCTTATACCACTAAAGCCGGAAAAGCTCGAGTAGCCACTATAACCAGATATACCTGTAAAACCGCTATAACCACTTATACCGGTAAACCCGGAAAAGCCGCTAATACCAGTAAATCCAGAATAACCGGAAGCACCCTGTGCACCAGTAGAGCCTGTTGCTCCTTGTGCGCCAGTCAGACCGGTAGTACCTGAATAACCGGATTGTCCCTTAATCGCTGTGTATACAAATGTATTGCTCATAGTTCATTGAAGCAATAATATTTATATACCATTAGACTATAAACCAGCTGGTACCGTTGTATACAATAGTAGCTGCTTCGTAGTTATAATTTAATAGGTAAGTGTTTTGACCGTCAATCGTTACACCTGCGCCAGATAACGTAATGTTATTTGTACGAGCTGCACCAGATTCGTCTTTAATTGTTATAAACGTACCTTGACTTAATGGTAGAGCTGGCAAGTACAATGTAGCAGGTCCTGCAACATTAACACCAATGTATTCATCGGTTGATTGTAGAGCGTTTGGTGAAGTAGTTACTAATCTTACACCTTGAACGTTTGGATATATAATCTGTGAGTTGTCAAGGTTTAAGTAGCCGCGTTCATTTACTACTACAGCTGTTGTAGATGTAATAGCTCTCATGATCGGTTTTGATACCGTACCGAAAGCACTTGGTGAAACTGTTGTAACACTACCTGCAATAGTTGGTGATAGGTAATAACATTCACCTGGTGTTAAGCTTGCTAGACCGTTAATTAAACCGTTATATACGATTGTAAATGTTGTACCTGTTGAAGATTGAACAACACCAGTTGCTTCAGCATCAGCTGCATTGTCTGCAATTGCTAAGAACCAACCGCTTGAACCGTTGTCAAGACGTACTACGTTACCAGCACTGAATGTATTGGTATATGTAATGACTTGGCTTGAAATGTTTACTGTAGTACCAGAAATACCTGAGAAACCAGATATACCGCTAAAGCCGCTGTAACCGCTAATACCAGAGAAGCCTGATATACCGGAAGCACCGGACCAGCCTGAAATACCACTAAAGCCTGATATACCGCTAAAGCCACTAATACCAGAGAAACCTGAAATACCAGTGAAGCCGGAGTAGCCAGATATACCACTAAAACCAGATATACCTGTAAAGCCGCTAAAGCCCGAAATACCGCTAAAGCCGCTGTAGCCACTAATACCACTGAAACCGCTTATACCGGTAAAGCCTGACCAACCAGAGATACCTGAGAAACCAGATATGCCTGTAAAGCCACTATAGCCGCTTATACCGCTAAAGCCAGACCAGCCTGAAATACCGGTGTAACCGCTATAGCCACTAATACCGCTAAAGCCGGACCAGCCACTGATACCGCTAAAACCTGATATACCGGTAAAGCCTGAGAAGCCAGAGTAGCCTGATATACCACTAAAGCCAGACCAACCGCTAATACCTGAGAAACCAGATATGCCGCTGAAGCCTGAAATACCAGAGAAGCCAGAATAACCTGACCAACCACTGATACCACTAAAGCCTGATATACCACTGAAACCAGACCAGCCGCTAATACCGCTGAAGCCGGAGTAGCCTGAAATACCACTAAAGCCTGATATACCAGAAAAGCCACTATAGCCACTAATACCGGAGAAGCCCGAGATACCGCTAAAGCCGCTTATGCCGCTAAAGCCTGAGTAACCGCTAATACCAGTAAAGCCGGACCAACCAGAAATACCTGAGAAACCAGATATACCACTGAAGCCACTATAGCCTGAAATACCACTAAAACCCGAGGTACCAATACCGCTAAAGCCGGAGTAACCTGAACTACCACTAACACCTTGACCGATTGGAGTACGTAAAGCGGAATATATTGAACTACCATTGTAATGGTAAGTAGCAGTAATTGTTGATGTGCTTGTTGTATAAGCAGCGATCTGTAATAAAATACGATCTGTTGCAGAAAGCTTTGTAATCGTGCTTGTAACGTAACCTAATTTTTGGAAAGTTAAAGATGTATCTGTAACAGGGCCTGAATCAGCACTTAAGATAAATGCGCTAGTAGCGCTTGTAGCCATTGAGTAGCTATATACGCTAATAACAAAGTTTGCTGCGCTAGCAGAAACGTTACGATAGAAATCGAATTCCCACAAACCAGCTGGAATTTCAACTAAGCCTGGTTCCCCAATTGGTGTTAAGTACCAACCGTAAGCGCTTGGGCTACCTGGACCTGCTGTGGTAGAGTTAAGAGCTAATGCGTCATCGTTTACGTCTGTACCACCACCGCCTGGCACTAACGACATTACTTCAAATACTGTTGGGTTTTGATCGCTTGTTACTTCTTGTAGGTAGTATGTTCTACCGTAAATGGATGCACCAGTACCACCAGAGATACCAGACCAACCACTAATACCACTGAAACCGCTTATACCGGTAAAGCCAGACCAACCGCTAATACCTGAGAAACCAGATATACCTGTAAAGCCAGAGTAACCAGAAATACCACTGAAACCACTGATACCGCTAAAGCCTGAGATACCAGAGAAGCCAGAGTAACCGGAAATACCAGTAAAGCCTGACCAACCCGAGATACCACTAAAGCCGCTAATACCACTGAAACCAGATATACCGGTAAAGCCTGAATAACCAGACCAGCCACTAATACCGCTGAAACCAGAAATACCTGTAAAGCCTGACCAACCTGAGATACCAGAAAAGCCTGAAATACCTGAAAAGCCAGAATAGCCGGACCAGCCACTAATACCGCTGAAACCGCTAATACCTGTAAAACCGCTAATACCGCTGAAGCCCGAATAACCGGACCAGCCAGAAATACCACTAAAACCACTTATACCGGTAAAGCCGGAGTAACCGCTAATACCTGTAAAGCCAGAGTAACCAGAAATACCAGTAAAGCCGGACCAACCAGAAATACCGCTGAAACCGCTAATACCTGTAAAGCCTGAAAAACCGGTATAACCAGAATAACCTGTAAAGCCTGAATAACCAGACCAACCACTGATACCTGAGAAACCGGAGTAACCAGAAATACCTGTAAAGCCAGACCAACCACTGATACCTGAGAAACCGCTAATACCTGTAAAGCCAGAGTAACCAGAAATACCTGTGAAACCGCTTATACCGCTAAAGCCGGACCAGCCTGAGATACCACTAAAGCCTGAAATGCCAGAAAAACCACTGTAACCGCTAATACCACTAAAACCGCTTATACCAGTAAAACCTGATATACCAGTATAGCCGGAATAACCGCTAATACCAGAGGCTCCGGAATAACCGCTTGTGCCTGTAGCACCTTGTGCACCTTGTGCACCGTTTTGACCGGAGAAACCTGATTGACCTCTAATTGCTGTGTATACGAAGGAATTTGCCATGGTGGTATATTATTACAGATTACTTATTATTATCGAAATGGTTTTTTAGTTAGTTATTAAACTAAATTCCATCTATTACCATAATATACTACTTCCACCGTTTCGTAAGGAGAAGTAATTTCATCGTATGCATATCCATCAATTGTATCCGGATATGTAGCAGAAATTATAACATAATTGGTAGTACTATTAGCTAATCCTGTCATATCTTTAATAGAATATGCTTTACCGTTAAAGCCTCTTGGTAATGTAATAGTAGATATACCATTATATTCTACACCAATATAATAATCCGTGGAAGCTGGTGTATAATATTGATTAGTAACGCCTATTACGTTTACAGAACCACCTAATGCTGAATCGTTTGTATTTAATATACCACGTTCATTAACAACAACACCAACATTAGTACTTACCGCTCTTAATATTGGTTTGGAAACTGTACCTACTGCGCTCGGGGAATATGTTGCAAGTGCGCCCGCAACTGTATCAGACAAGAAATAACATTCTCCCGGATTAAGTGTAACAGTATTGTCAAAAGTAATTAAACCGTTATATACTATATAGAAGTTGTAACCAGTTGAATATTGTATAACGCCTGTTGCTTCAGCATCTTTAGCGTTGTCTGCTTGAGCTAGTACCCAACCACCACCTGCGTTATCAAGTCTTACAACTTGACCAGCACTAAACATATTACTATATGTTATTAATTGGCTAGAAATATTAACAGGTGAACCGCTATAACCACTATAACCTGAAAAACCGCTTGTACCGGAATAACCTTGAATACCTGAAAAACCGCTATAACCAGACCAACCTGAGATACCTGAGTAACCGTCTATACCACTATAACCGGAAAAACCAGATATACCGCTAAAACCAGTATCACCTTGCGCACCTTGAAAGCCTGTATCGCCTTGTGCGCCTTGTGCGCCTTGCGGACCGAAATCACCTTGAGAACCTTGCGGGCCAAAGTCGCCTTGTGCACCTTGTGGTCCTATATTACCTTGTGCACCCTGGGGACCGAAGTCACCTTGGGCACCCTGTGGACCAAAGTCGCCTTGAGCGCCTTGCAGACCTATACTACCCTGAGGGCCTTGCGGACCGAAGTCACCTTGAGCGCCTTGTGAACCAAAACTACCTTGCGCACCTTGTGCACCATCTTGACCTGAAAAACCTGAAGTACCGGAATCGCCTTTAACTTGACCTACATTAGCCCAAGTGCCATTACCTAGTACCCATAAATCACCAGTAGTTTCATCAATTACACCGTTACCGTTTACTGCACTAGGAAACGCCGTGTTTAAAGTTGTTTGAGGATTACCACCTACAGTAGGTACAGTACCAATAATAGTAACTGATGTACCATTTTGTCCGGAATAACCTGAAGCACCATCTTGTCCAATAGTACCGTTTTGTCCGCTATAACCAGAAATGCCTGAAAAACCACTAATACCACTAAAACCAGATATACCGCTAAAGCCGGAAATGCCGGAGTAACCTGAAATACCGCTAAAGCCAGAGTAACCAGATATACCACTAAAACCGGAGTAACCAGAAGCACCAGATATACCAGTTGAAGCTGTAAACTGTACTGTACCGTCTGGGAATATTACACCACCGTTACTACTTAATTGAAAACTATACGAACTATTTGTTAAAGCAGATAGTGAACCAGTGCTATTACCACTTGAAAATAAAACTAAGTTTCCGTCGGCCGTACCGTTTTGATACCAGTATATATAAGGTACGCCACTAATAATAAGACGTACTTGCATTGACTGGAACCTGACTGCTGATGGTATAGAAGCATTAGCTGCTGAAAGAGCACCTGCTATAGTAGCACCTGCATAAGGACCAGACCATGAGTCTACCGGTAGTGGGTTTACCGGTTGAATACCATATACGAGTTGTAAGCCTGGAGTTAAAGACATTTTAAATATTTATTACGACCATGTTACCTGGTGCCTGTGGTTGGATGAATAAGGTGTAGCATTAGATAACGTGTAAATGTTGTATGATGTTGGTGTACCAGCATAATTATAAACATTACCTGCACTTAACACGTAACTTGCAGTAATATTTGCGTTTAATGCATCTAGATCAAGTACTTGAGATATCGTATGACCTGTTGGCATTGCTATTGTGAATGTATCATATACATTACCTGTGCTTAATAAGAATGGATTACCTAATGTAGTTACGAACGCATCATAAGGTAAAGCTCTAATACTACTTGAGCCTGTTGGTGCAGAAGCTTCAGGTCCATACCATATTAAATTGTAGAAGTTTATCGTGGTACTGGTTGATGTACCTGTGTTATAACTGTCTGTAGCGACTACTTGATATACTATATTAGAAGCAGCACTTACTGTAGGTACAGCAAATACTATATTAGAAGATGACAAGCTACTTGTACCAGGGCCAACATTAGCAGAAGCTAAGAATACGTATGTACCACCGTTTACTGAGTAATTTAACTTATACGAACTTAATGGTACGTAATTGCTGTTGTTGTGGTTTGTTATAGTACCACTAATATAGCTACTTGTGTTACCTATTTCTCTTGTATATGTAGATTCTGGAGCTGTTGTGCTAGAAGCTGTAATTACAAACGTTGTTGTTGGTGCTACATAAGCTGCAGGTGTAACTGTTGTAATAGCTCCTGCAGACAATAAATTCGAGTCAGTAAAGATATACTGATACTGGAAGTTCTGAGTATTGTAGTTCGTATCTGTCATCGTATGTGTATACGTGCCAGATGTAGCTGATAGCGCTTGATAACCGCTTAATAAAGGTGTCCAAGAACCAGAACTGTTTCTTCTCCATTGCAGTAATGCTGATAGTGCCGTAGCACCAACAGTATTAATTGTATAACCGTAATTTAATACGTTTGCAATTGCTGTTTGATTAAATTGTACAGTGCTTGAAGTTGTTAATGTAGCATTTGGAGCAATGTCTTGAGATACTGCTAATTGTATGACTTGAGCTGGTGTTAAACCTATTGCAGGTATTATGTCACCGTTTTTGTATTGACCGAAAGTATAACCGCTTGCTAAATTAACAGATAAGTTTTCAGTATAGGTATATTCAATACCACTATAACCAGATATACCACTAAAACCAGAACCACCGCTGTAACCGCTATAACCAGAACCACCGCTATAACCACTATAACCAGATATACCAGTAAAGCCTGAGATACCACTAAAGCCTGAGTAACCAGATAGACCTAAACCGCTAAAGCCAGAATAACCAGATACCCCAGAACCACTGAAACCACTATAACCGCTTATACCGGTAAAACCACTATAACCACTGATACCGCTAAAGCCAGAATAGCCAGACCAGCCCGATATACCGGAGAAGCCTGAGAAACCAGATGTACCTGTAAAGCCTGATATACCACTAAAGCCACTAAAGCCGCTATAACCGCTTATACCAGTAAAACCTGACCAACCTGAAATACCAGTATAACCACTAAAGCCTGAGTAACCAGATATACCACTAAAACCGCTTATACCTGTAAAGCCTGAGTAACCACTTATACCGCTTGCTCCACTAAAGCCTGAGTAACCTGATATACCGCTAAAACCTGATACACCACTAAAGCCACTAAAGCCTGAGTAGCCTGAAATACCACTAAAGCCTGAGATACCTGAAAAGCCGCTTATACCAGTGAAGCCGGAATAACCTGACGTACCCACACCACTAAAACCACTATAACCTGAAGTACCGCTATCGCCTTTAATTTGACCAACATTAGTCCAAGTTGTACCACTATATACCCATAAGTCGCCAGTATTTTCATCTATTACACCATTACCAGCTACTGCTCCAGGGAATGCTGCATTTAAAGTAGCCTGTGGGTTACCGCCGACTGTTGGTACTGTACCTATAATAGTAACTGAGGTACCATTTTTACCAGAATAACCAGATAAACCAGAAATACCAGAGAAGCCAGATATACCACTAAAACCAGATATACCTGTAAAGCCTGAATAACCGCTTATACCGGTAAAGCCGCTGAAACCAGACACACCACTAAAGCCTGAGAAGCCGGAGTAGCCTGAGATACCGCTGAAACCAGATGTACCTGAAAACCCAGAATAGCCGCTAATACCAGAGAAGCCTGAAGTACCGCTATAACCACTATAACCAGATATACCTGAAAAACCGCTTATACCACTGAAGCCGCTAATGCCGCTAAAGCCTGATAAACCGCTGTAACCGGAATAACCAGATATACCGCTAAAACCTACGTAGCCGCTGTAACCACTAAAGCCTGAAAAACCGCTATAGCCTACAGCGCCAGACCAACCAGAGATACCCGAGAAACCAGATATACCACTGAAACCACTATAACCTGATATACCACTAAAGCCGACAGGACCGCTATAACCAGATATACCACTAAAGCCTGATGTACTGTCTCCACTAAACCCGGAATAACCAGATAAACCTAAACCACTAAAGCCAGAGAAACCTGATTGTCCTTGAGAACCAAAACTAATGTTAGTTATAATTCTACTATAATGCGTAGTACCTAAGAAATAGTAAGCAATATTAACACCACCTGTACCATCACCACCATTAAGATCAGAAGTATCGTTTGTTTGGCCGTATATATCAATTCTAATACGATCTGAAGGTTGTAATAAAATAGCTTCAGTAATATAATACTGAGTTCTAATAAAGTTAGTATTACCGTACGTATGTACTAACGGATCGCTGGTAACAGAGAAGAGTTGTGTTGTAGTACTGTCTGTAGCGACTTTGCTTACAACATATGTAATATGAGACTGTATACCAGGATCACTAGCATGTACTCCGTAGTATTGATAATAAGAATCAAAGTACCAACTACCAATATCAATTAATGTTTTACCAGGATCTCCAGAAAGTGTAGCTGTACTGAATATTCTTACAGGGTTTAAAGGCTGATTAAAGAACCCAGTATCGAATTCAACTTCAGCACCTACTTCGGGAAATTCTTGGGCAGCATCTGTAACACCAGGTATGTCTGAAGGTACATCAGATGGATAATAAACTACGCCTATAGGAGAAGAACCTGAGTAACCAGATTCACCAGAAGCACCCGAGGTACCGCTAGCACCACTTGCACCTGATATACCACTAAAACCAGAAACACCAGAACCACTAAAACCAGATATACCACTAAAGCCTGATTGACCATTTAAACCACTAAAGCCTGATTGACCATTTAAACCGGAGTAACCAGAAGTACTATTACCAGAAAAACCAGATATACCTTGACCTCCTTGTGCACCTTGAGCGCCTTGTGGTCCAGTATCGCCTTGCGCGCCTTGTTGTCCCTGCATTAACGAGGATATCGCTACTGCATAGGTTGAGTACGAACCATCTGAATTTGGTTGATCTAAAAATGTTAAATCATTATTCTGTAAATTTGGTACTATCGGTAGTTCGTGTGGGAACACAATTGATGGCGTACCATTTGTAGTATTTGAATATGCAGAAGATGCGCCGGAAACTCCTTCATTAGGGAGTGCAGAAAGCTCATTAACATATACAATTGTTGGGTATTGCGGGACCGGCATATATTATATTTAATTGTTCAGGCCTGGATAACCGATATAAGTGTTAGGTCTTCCTTCAACACCAGCAGCACTAGCAGCAGGAGCAGATAAGTTACCACCTAACAAGTCTACTAGTGTTACATTACTATCATAAGATCCATATACACCAGTATCTGGTTTACCGACTGTTGGGTTAACACCACTATAGCTAGCATATCCAGATAGCGGTGCATTTGTATTTGTTTGATAGTTATATACGTTATTTCTAGTAAAGTTATCGACGTTTTGAGAGTAAGCTTTAATATCGATAACACGAGCAAACTCTGTTTGACCGGGTTCCCCTGTATTGAGAGGTACTAAACCATCAGCTTTATTGTCATATACTTGATCACTATAGTTTTCTCTAGGTGCATTAGGTTCAAATGTATAGTCGTAACGCTTACCCTTGATCGTCCATATATAATGACCCATCAATTGATTCTTATCGCCACCCTTTTGATCAACACGCTCAGTTATTTCATATATCTGACCAGATCTACCACTTGGTCGAGTTGCACCATATTCAACAAGTTCTATAACGTCACCTGCTTTAGGTTCCCATGTATATTGACTTGTTACAGCACTTAATGATGAAGTAGATAAAGATTTTGTAAACGTCTGTATAGATATAACAGCTGTAATGTCAGCTTCACCCTGTATACCAAACTTACTCAATATAATACTATCATTATTAAGAGTCAAACATATTACCATTGGTATAGGTGGTAAGAATCCGGCTAATGGTTGTTCACCATAGAAGAAGTCATGTCCAGATAGTGTATATGCATTAACATAATAATATACAAGCATTCCGTACTGGCTAATCTGTTCATTCCACCAATTATCAAATAATTGGATTTCGTACGCATTTTGTGTTATATCTAAATAGCGCAAGTTTCCTATAGCACATTCCGCTGCTCCGGGTATATTTGTACCTATCGGATTATAAACACCGGGTGGTACGTAAGGACCGGTATCAACACAATATTGCGCAATTGACATAAAAATATTTACAAAAGTTATAGAATTAATCAGTAATATACTAAATAATATTATAATGAGCAAAATAAAGAACTTATCCGACCTAGACTCTCTATATAGTATGGTCCAAGAAAATGCTGCTAAAATGCCAGCAATTGTAAATGGTAACAAGCAGCCTGATATTCTTTTAACAGATGCGACACAATATGTCCCAGCTGGTAAAGCTCCTAAGGTAGGCCAAGGCTTCGGCAAAGATAAAGAAGAATTAGCAAAAGACACTGGCCCTGAAGCTGCTGGTAACTTCAAGAAAGGTGAAGCTAAAGAAAAACAACATGCTGCTAAAGAAACAAAGCAAGAAGAAAGCGATGCAAAAGCAGCTAAGAAAAATGAAGAAGCTCCAGAAAAAATGGAAGAGAATGTAGATTCTGCTTCGAGAACTCCTAAATATAAGAAACAACAATTTACTATGCCTAAATCAAAATTCCAAAAATTATACGAAGACGCTATTAACAGCGGTGCATTCCAAAACGTTAGCGAAGAAGAAGCTATCACTCCAGTAGAGCCAGCAGCAGATGCTCCTGAAATGGGCGGCGATGAAGCAGGTCATGAAGAAGAAGCTTGCTGCACTCATGAAGAAGCAATCGAGATGGTAGAAAAGCTTCTAAAGTTCCTTAAGAAGGATACAGAATTTGACAAAGCTCACGGCGATTTAGGTGATGAAGATAAATTCATTACTGGCGGTGAAGAAGAAACAGCAATGGAAGACTCTTCCGAAGAGGAAGAAGAATCAATGGATGAAGCTGTTGAAGCTGAAGATCTTGGTCACCCACTCGAAGGTGCTAAGTCCGAAGAGCTAAAAGATGGTCACAAGATTCATAAAGTTGGTGGTTCAGGCGTAACCAAAGTTAAAGGTGCTGCAACTGAACAAGGTGCAAGCTTTAAGAATGAGCCAGCTCCTAAGAAAGAAAAAGAATCAGCACATCTTAAAGACGGTCACAAACTTCATACAGTAGGTAATCTTACACCTGATAAAGGTGAAGCTAACGCCTTTACTAAATAAGTTTTTAGGCATAGACACTTCAAAAGCCCTTAGCAATAAGGGCTTTTTTTATGGCTGTTTAATAAGGTCTATCTTGAGAGAATCCTCTATCAAGCATACCAGCTGCTGGGCTACCATGTGGTAATCTCCACCCGTCTTGAAGTAGGTCTTCCATATCGGAATTAATATTAGGATTCTGTCTTAATTGATTAGACATGAGTACAGGGTTATGTGCAGTGATACCTGGTTCTTCTCTGTCTTTGTTTCTTCTATATGTTTCTGAAGGCTTAGGCACACTTACAATAAAAGGATCCCAGTTATTAGGTATCATTTTAAACGGTCTACCATTAGCATCTTGTTGTGTTACTTCGTAAAATTGTTCAACAACTTTAGGCTCTAATATAAACATAGCCCATATTAAAGCTTCTACTCTATCGTCCAAGTACTTGTCTGATTGCTTTTTCCATACTCCATTATCTTGACGTATATATGTTTTAAACTCTTCTATAGTTTGTTTATCGTATATTTTAACACATCTTAATACGTTCATCCAGTATCTAAAGTTAGCCATGGAGTTAAACTTACTGTTAGTATGAGAGTATACACCTAATCGATTATCCTTTTCTACCTTTTCAGTAAACGAACCCATACTTGGTGTATACTTTACTATATTGAGATATTGATGGGTATGAGTTAAAGCATCTACTACTTGTGCACCGCAATTATTGCGTTCAACTAATAATGGAGGGTTATTCCATTCTGCGGCAATTTCTACTAATCTAGCAGTAAAATTAAAAGGGTCTAGTTTGTTATTAGCGTATGTAGCTACTTGTTCTATGTTGGTTAAATCAGTCACATCCACTACTTGTATAGTAGAGTTAGCTCTGCCAATACCTTCTCCAACGTCAACACCTATACTATAGAAATGTCCATCTTCTCTGTCTTTATATATTTTGTAAAACCCATCATCATCTTCAAAGACAGGTTCTGGAGAGTTTTGGGTCATTTCATCTAACTGATCTTTATCGAATAAGTTTTCACCTACAGCTCTAAATTCATTACCATATTCTTGGTTAAATGACTCTTCTGAACCGAGTGCTCTCATAGTCATTTCTTTCCATCTATCATCTCTACCTGGTACTTCATGCCAATCTACACGTTCGTGGTGCCAACCATTCTTACCAGCAACAGCATCTGTATATGTGTTATAAAATAGGTTGCCTACACCGTTAGGGGTAGATAACATAAAAATTTTGGACTTCTTAGAAGATGAAATAACAGGAAATACTGACTCCCAAAAGTCATCCATAAACTCTGGTGGAATGAATGCTGCTTCGTCCAAGAGTAGACAGTTAATAGACTCGCCTCTAGCAGCATCAGATGTTGTAGTACTAATACCAATAGAGGAACCATTTTCTAGCTCCATACCCTCTTTTGCGTAAGCTATTACACCTGGTTTCATATAGTTGGGTAACATTTCGTACGCTAACTTAATACGTTTAAAAATATTCTTAGCTGTTTCTTGTTTGTTAGCAATTAACAGTACTCTATAATCATCATGAAAACAGATCATCCATAAAGCGAATATGGTTAGGATAGTTGTTTTACCAATCTGTCTAGAAGCTAATACTACGTTAAACCTGTTCTCCACCAACGCTTTAAGTACTCTTTTTTGAAAGTTATAAAGCTTAATTGGTTGCTTACCTTCATCCAAACTAACGATATAGAAGAAGCGAGAGAAGTGTAAAATCGATTTGCGTGCTCTTTCTAGATCTTCCACCATTTCTGGTGTCCAATTAAATTGAGTTTCAGGTACAGGTAAGTTCTTATTACCCAAATAATATGTAGTCTGATCTCCTTTTGCTTTGGCCATTACATATACTTACTATGGATCTAGCACAAGTCAAAAGTAAGTTATTGTATGAAAAAGCTGACGCTTACTGATAATAAGTTTAATTCCAATAATTATTGGTCATTACCTGTTAAAGCTTACTTGGAACTTCCTACAGCTGGTGGCCAACCAGTTTATCCTGGTCCTGAGTTCTTAGAGTTGTTTGATCAAGAAGGCTATGTAATGACTCGCTTAGAGCAGCAATTTGCTGATGCTAATGCAATTACTCTATCAACTCACTATAAAGATCAAACATGTCTTAAGAGACCATGGATAACACGTGAACCGTATCCAAATGAAAACGGTGCACCTTATGATGGTTCATATTTAAATCATAGTTTATTATTTGAACGTAGAGCTTTTAACGGAGCTGCACTTGAACAACTAAAAGGATGGACGAAAAATAACTCTCAAATATATAAGCTTATTAACTTACGTCCTAAATGGGGTATAGACTTCTCAGTAGACTATTCAGATGTTGAAGGTAATACAATAGAAGTAATACACTATGAACATGATGAGTTTAATTATGAGGCTATTGAAATACGTAGAGAGAAAGTAGAAAACCTGTTCTTAACTACTGATTGGGATGATGTTGCTAAAGAAATGTTAAAGCGTAAAGACCAATGGCAGGAATTAGATTTATTCGCACAAGGGGATTGGAAGTGCGAATTTCTCGGTATACCCACTGATAGTCAAAAGAAAATATCTTGGCGGATTTAGACTTTAATCCTAAACAAGTCTTAAAATACCGGGTATAGCGTAAATATTTACATAATATGTTATTCCCTGAAAACAAGCTTACCATTGAAGACCATAATAGTCTTAATCCGACTATTTGGCAAAATGACAAGCTTAGGCCAGAAGTTAAAGATAAACTTATAGATGTAGCTCAAGCGTTTCTTGAATCAATTGAAATTGATGTTGACGTAGAAGATATAACATTTACAGGTTCTTTAGCTAATTTTAACTATACACCTTATAGTGATATAGACTTACACATATTAACCGATCTTGATAGTTACAAGTACGATAAGGAAGTACTTAAAGATTATTTTAAAGCTAAAAAGACTGTTTGGAATAGCTCTCATGAAATTAAAATTAAAGGTTTCGATGTTGAGGTTTACATACAAGATATAAATGAAGAGCATCACTCTACTGGTGTATATTCTATAAAGAATGACGACTGGTTGGTTCATCCTAGCAAATCAAAACCAGTTGACAGACATGCAATAATGGCAAAAGTAAAAACAATGAAAGACGCTATTGAACATGCATTAAGCGATAACTGCGATTTAGAGTGTGCTGAAATTGCTAAAGAAAAAATATTAAAAGCTCGTGCAGCTGGTTTAGAGAGAGCTGGGGAATTTTCAGTGGAGAATTTAGCATTTAAAGAGCTAAGACGCTCCGGCGATATAGATCGTCTAATAAAAGGTGTAATTGAAAAGAAAGATAAAGAACTATCGTTAAGTCAAGAGACGTTTAAAAACTTTTTCGGTATGCCGGGTATACTCGCTAAAAAAGACGGTAGTAGAGGTAAACGTCACCATGGGGTAAAAGCGGGTGTATCAAAAATGACTAACCCAGACAACGTTAAATCGTTGAGTATGGTAGCAAAGAGTCATTCTGAAATGGAAACGCCTTTTATCGAGATTGAAAATTTAAAAAAGAAACCTAAGGGCAAAACCTATCTTTTACCACATACAGCTAAAGCAATTGCTTATTTTTATGGTATGAATATGGAAAAGGTAAATGTAAACCCTCGTGGTTTAAGTACTAGCGGTATTGTCTTGGGCTGGGATCCTTCAGTAAGAAAATACTATCTACACAAACAATAACATGAGCAATACTCCTTTACCTGCAGTACAACAACAAGCTGTTCTTAATAAAAGTAGAAAAGATAAATTTCTGCTTATTTTAGACTTACCTGATTCTTTAAAACAGATTAATATAGTAAATCAGTTAGATAGAGATACGACTAAGGTAAGTTTAGATTCTTTACAATATTCAGTATATGGAACTGTTGTACCACCTACTACTGTAAGCCCTGTCGGTATGGCGTATGCAGGTCAAACACTAAGCTTAACAACAGGTAAGAGAGATAAATATCCAGAAATTACAGTTAACTTTACTGTTGATAACGGCTTTAATAACTGGTGGGTGCTTTGGAAGTGGTTGGATTACATAAACGGCTCGCAAACAAGCGTAATGGATCCGAATAATCTTTCCCCAACCGCTTACGGAGCAACTGGTAAACCTGTTATTAATAGTCTTACTAATTTACAACCATACCAAACAACTATAAATGTGTATGGATTGGATGAATACAATAATAATAAAATCCGTTTTACGTATAGTAAAGCATTTATTACAGGTTTAACCGGAATAACGTACAATTATAGAGATGCTGATCAACTTGAGTCGTCTTTTACGTTCTCATTTAGTCAGTTAAATGCAGAATTACTTTAATTTGTTGAGGTTTCATTCCGAAAACGCCTAAATAATAGTATAATACTACTATGGCTACCTTACGTCAAATACAATCCCCTGGTGTACAAATTAACGAAATCGACTTAAGCACAAGATCTACAGTTCCAAACGGTACTAACATATTCGTTACTGGATTTGCCGCTCAAGGACCTTCTAATGAGATTATAAATCTTACTACCAGCTCGGACTTTTTAAATATTTTCGGTGCACCAACAAATGCCGCTGAACGTTATTTTTATTACACGGTTAATCAATTATTTACAGGCGGTACAAACGCACAAGTACAAGTAGCTCGTTTACCTTACGGTGCTGATTTAGGAGATGGTTACAATTCAAGTAAATATAGCGCATTAGTATTTCCAGTTATTCCTTTACAACCTGGTCAAACATTAGATAATGCATCTACATCAGCTA